>Ga0325411_1008379_pt1 | contig 11200 bp, 8 predicted proteins | sample PopdelMetagenome_13_FD_206181 | JGI IMG/M metagenome (GOLD analysis project Ga0325411, IMG submission 206181) | Populus deltoides microbial communities from Bellville, Georgia, United States - Xylem-PdIQD-R4 | ecosystem: Host-associated > Plants > Phyllosphere > Stem > Wood/Secondary xylem...
TTTTTTTTTAATTATTAAACGCCAACCTAACCCACCTGTTCCACCCATTTCTATTTCCTTGCATAATAAAAGTTACAGGTAGACAAATAATTGCATAATCATTTCCGGTAAATGAATGCTCTGCCTTGAAAAAAAGAAAAATAAAACACACGAAACTTGAGTGTATATTCCCTTTCCTTCTTTTTTTATCCCCTCCAAGTAAAGAACAAACCCTAGAGGTATCTGTGCCTAATTCTGCCAGAATTGCACCTTTAAAGTTGGCTTTCAAATATCTACTGATATCCAATCGTACTATCTAGTATAAAAGTACGTAGGAAAAAAAGATGGTATACGAATTCAAAAATGTATGTGGGGAAAACATGCAGGGCAAAAATGTAACTTTATGGGGCATAGGCACATCCGTCCGCCAACAGCTATCTGACTGCATTATTTTAATATTATTTTGAACGTATTCTCTACTCAGGGGCTGAGAGAGAAAGGGAGCCCAAAAAAACAAAGAGAGACGTTAGCTCATGGCATGTGACGGTAACCTTTTGATCTTCAAAAATCAAATTTTGAAGTGAGACAAATAGTCCAGAAATATATAGAACAAGCCCCCCAAAACCATTCTGGTTGATTCTCTCTTTCTATTCTTGTAACCACTTGGTTTTACTGCAACTTAAAGATCATGACCCACCTCATAAACCCATGTAGTTGTAGTAACTAGCCAGTGAAGAAATGGTTTTGGTGGTTCTTACAAGTAGTTGAGTTTTTGGGTTTCGAAAAGTTCGTTCCTTTAATTTTGTCGAGAATGGAAACAATGTTTAAGGGGAGTTGTGGTGGTGGAGGATTTGAGAGGAGGAGGAAAGATGAGTCCGAGTTACTGACCGAGTCTGGGACCGAGTCAAGAGAGAGTAGCAGCTCGAGTTCTGAGAGTAGCTCAACTGAGGGAGTTAAGCCCGGGTGTGCTTCCCCATCTCCTTTGGGTTGGCCTATAAGGAAAGCTGGAGAGTGCAAGAGCTTGATCTCTAGTGGAAATGGAAGTAAAGAGAAGAAAGCCCATTTGGAGGATTCAAAATTCAAAAAGCTAGGCTCAAAGCTTTCAGGTTGGTCTTGGTGTTTTTTCTTTTACCAGTCATAGATGGATGCCTCTTATGTTTGAAATAATTCATATTTCAAAATTGCTCCATTTTTTTTTCTTTTTTTGATTGTGGCATATGCCCCAACTTTATGATTATTGGTAAGTTGACGTTTTCTCCTTTTTTGGGGTGGATTTTGTTTAGAGATTGACATGATGAAGGAGAGGTTTGCAAAATTGTTGCTTGGTGAAGACATGTCAGGGTCTGGGAAAGGGGTTTGCACAGCTTTGGCTATATCAAATGCCATCACCAATTTGTGTGGTATGATCTCTTTCTCTTTCAATCTGTGTCGTGTCTATGGCAGCCTTGGCTCACAGTTCTGCAGTTTCATTTTAATTTGATCTTGGTTATACAATATGTAGGTACTATTTATGGGCAACTTTGGAGACTAGAGCCATTGCCTGAAGAGAAGAAATCAATGTGGAGAAGAGAGATGGAGTTGCTTCTTTGTGTTGGAGACCATATCGTGGAATTAATACCCTCATGGCAGACATTTCCTGATGGCAGTAAGCTTGAGGTAATTCTAATTATAGTCCCAAATTTGGAAATGTACCATGGGAATTTGCTCACAAGAACAAGGAAAGGATAAGAATATTAGAATAGAGCTTAATTAAGCATTTTGTCTGTTGGATTTTAGTTTGTCAACTGTTCTGATGTTAAACCAACGTACCATGACTGTAAGATATGCTTCCCTTTCCATAATTAGATAACTGATATTCGAACAGCGTATAGTTTGTAGCTTTAACTTTATTTTAAGATGTTATTCCCGAATTTGTAATTTTCTTACCCTTGTCAGACATTACCAATTGAAGAAAGATTAAGCTAGCTGAAGATCTTACGTAATTTGATTTACTTGTTTCAATTTCTTAAAATGATCATTCCACATTTTAGGATAGAATACTCGTAAAAAGGATAAGTGATAGAATTTATTCATTAGAAATCAACTTAGTTTTCCCTTTCTTTTGTTTGTCCTCAATGTAATTAGTTTCTGCATTTTGCAGGTTATGACTTGCAGGCCTCGATCCGATCTTTTTATCAATCTGCCAGCTCTGCGTAAACTAGACAATATGCTTCTTGTAAGATTTACCCTTATCTATTCCTTAATTCCTTGTTTTTTTTTCAAACATGATCATTTTGGAATCATTAGCCTGTCTCCTTCAATGACAGGAAGTTTTAGATAGTTTCGTAGACACGGAGTTTTGGTATGTTGATCAAGGGATTGTAGCCCCAGATGGAGATGGGTCAGCTTCTTTCCGTAAAACAATGCAGAGGCAAGAAGAAAAATGGTGGCTACCAGTCCCTCGTGTCCCTGCTGGTGGTCTCAGTGATGATACAAGAAAGCAGTTGAACCACACGCGTGAATGCACCAATCAGATACTGAAAGCTGCAATGGCAATCAACAGTGTCGCTTTAGCAGAAATGGATGTTCCTGACTCATACTTGGAAGCTCTCCCAAAGGTAAAATCCGGCAATGCAACAAAGTTTTTTGTTACATGCCTGAATCAAACCGTGCTTGATTTTTTTTCTTTTGTTATGTGATGAAATCAACACCATATCCACAATTTTCTCAATATTTCCTAATTATGCTTAACATTTTTGTATTGACATAATGAAGTTGGTGCAGATTTTATGTTTCTTCCTTGTATTGTAGGCAGTTTCTGAATTACAGTACATGTGTTTTTCATAGATTTTTAGCTGTAACAAGGGTATGTGACAGTCATTTAATTTATATTCAGAATGGGAGAGCTTGTTTGGGAGACCTTGTGTACCGGTATATTACTTCAGACCAGTTCTCCGCAGAGTGCCTGCTCGATTGCCTTGACCTGTCATCTGAACATGTTGCTTTAGAGATTGCAAACCGTGTGGAATCTTCAATTTATGTATGGCGTCGGAGAGCTCATTCAAAACCTCCACCCAATCCAAATCGCTCCACGACAAAGTCATCATGGGAGATGGTCAAGGACTTAATGGTTGACGGAGATAAGAGGGAATTGCTTGCAGAAAGAGCTGAAAGTCTCTTGCTTTCCTTGAAGCATAGGTTCCCTAATCTAACCCAGACCGCCTTAGATACCAGCAAAATTCAATTCAACAAGGTTTCTGTTCTCTCTCCTGCTCCATTATTTACTTTCAATCGCCCCATTGCCCTCCCTTTTTTCTATTTCCTAAATTCTTCATATCAGCTTGACTCGTTTTCAACTTTCAGGATGTTGGGAAATCAATTCTCGAGAGCTATTCAAGAGTTCTGGAGAGCTTGGCATTTAATATTGTAGCTCGTATTGACGACTTGGTATACGTTGATGACTTGACTAAACGTACGGACAATTTGTCTTCAGTTTCCACAGTTGCTGTGATTTCTCACAGGAAGGTTTCAAATCCCTTCTCCGTGCCAGTCTCAGGCACTCCATACAAAACAACGTTCAGTACACCGAGCTTTTCACCCGTGCCGCTTATAAGTCCTGCACGGGGTGAGAGAACTCCATTCCTCCACATTACCACCTCCTCCAACAGCAATAACAACAAGCCTCCTCGTCGTGGTTTTGGTGTGAAGAGGGTGCTGACAAACTATCTTGCTGTGGATTCAAAACCCAAGATCTGTGGCAATACAAATGTTGATTCAAAACCCAAGATCTGTGGTAATACAAATGAAGGATCGTGTCCAAACCCAAAGACAAATGGCAGAGAGGATTTGGGGCCGGAAAAGAACTCACCGACCCAAAAAAATGGGACTAAATTGCGTCAAAGTGCTCCCAAATATATTGTAACTTGACGAGATGCATTGAGATTAGGAAAATTGAAATACAGTTTGACAATTAGGATTGTTCATGCTAGAAAAACCTTCTTGATTGTAACCGATATTTGATATTTGTTGTTTAATCTTTTCTTCGAGTTCTTGGTGGGCTGTCATTGTTTATACCCTCATTTAAATCTCTCATTTCCTTTCTTCCGGTGAAATGAGGGATTTCCCGTTGACCTACAAGATACGGAGAAAAAAAGAACACCATCGGGGCATTCCGAGAATCGAACTCGGGACCTCTCGCACCCTAAGCGAGAATCATACCACTAGACCAAATGCCCAATTCGAAAAGCGACTAGTCAAGCTTTATAATACCTAATATACGTCTTCGACCTCAATTTCACACTGATCAAGAATTTTGCAAACACGTGATTTTTTTTCTGGCTAAATCGATGATAGCTGTGGCGGAGGCGGGGGCTGGCAGGGGCCCGGCCCCTGCAAGGAAATGTCTTTCTTAGCTATTTCTCAAAGATGTTTATAATTTTAATAATAAAATAATTAAAATTTTAGTTTTTTTTAAATAATGTTTTTAATTTAGCTCTTTTTTTAAAAAAATTTCTTAACTCCATCCCTGGATGATAGGTTTCATTGTGGTAATAAAGGGTGACAAATCTTAAACAAAGAATAGTAAAGATGTCACGGAGTGGGAACTCGATTTGAATGATCTTAGATCAACGCTAGTTTTGCCACAAGTTAGTTAAAGGATTTCCTGCTGTCTAGGTTTTAAAGTTAGAGTTTAATAAATCGTTTTTTTATTAAAATAAAAGTAGTCGATTAGGATTGGTGTTAACGCATAATGGATTATTGTTAGAAAATTGAAGCTCAATAAGTCACTGACTAAATGAAGTTTTATTTTTTAAAACAAAAGGTTATCTATTGTATAGTTTTTTTATTGGACAACATTTATTATTTTATAAATATATTGGAAATCCAGAGCACTTATGTATAATAAAAAACAATAAATTTCCTTTTAAATAAAAAATTTTCGTTTACTAAAATATGAAAAAGCAACCATTATTTTCCATTCATGGTGACCTGAGAGATCACGATGCATATATGATGAGTTTTGCAGCATTTCTTACAGGTCGATGACCTCAAGAGTTGGTTGCCAAAGGGAGAAATGAATACGATTAATTATGTAAATAAGTCATCGAAGCACAGCAATGTCGTTGTAGTATAGTGGTAAGTATTCCCGCCTGTCACGCGGGTGACCCAGGTTCGATCCCCGGCAACGGCGCTTGTTTTTTTTTTTACTTTATATCCCTTGCAAAGAAAAGCACAAGACCCATCTCAATGACGACCAGCATCTACATCTCCGCTTTAGCAGTGAAACTAGTTATATTATGATTATTATCCGTGTGATGTCACCAATCAATGATTTGTATAAAAATTATCAAAAAAAAAAAATTAAAATTTAAAAATATTCAGGTTTTTTATAAAACTATATCCAAGAATATTGGGTGTAATTGTAATGCCTGATTCAAGAGTAATATTTAAAATATTAATAATAACATTAAACTTGTATGACTTAAGTTTAAGCGGGTCTGACTGCAATACCAAACCTAATAGTTTTAGATGTGAATCTGGCTGTAAGGTCGTGTAATAAAAGTGTATTAATTAAATAGATTAATAAAAAAACAAAGAAAAAAAACCAAAAGGAAGAAAAAAATTAATGAAGTAAAAGAAAAAAAAATTTGAATTAACTGAGTTAACCCTTCAAACCAGGTTAACCCATCAAACCTTGGATTCGTGTCGTTAAAGTTTGATAACTAAATAGAAAAAAAATTTGACAGGTTAACACAAAATTAACTGGGCTAACTCGTCAAATCAGGTTAATCCGTCAAACCCAGGATCTGTGTCATGAAAGTTTGATAACTAAATTAAACGAAAAAAATTAATTAAAAAGAAAAAAAATAAAAAGGTATCAGTTTTTTCACTGTGGACTCAATATGCAGTCTACAATTAAAGACATAAAAAAAAAACCTAAAAGCACGAGTCGATAACTAAATAGAAAAAATTTAATATTGATGAACTAAATTAAATAAAAAAATATTAAATAAAAAGAAACAATAAAAGAAAAAAAACTTATAAGAAGAAAAAAACTAATGAAGAAAACAGAAAAAAATCTAAATTAACTGGGTTAACCCTTACCTGAGATTCGTATCATGAAAGTCTGATAACTAAATAGAAAAAAATTTAATATCAACAAACTAAATAAAAAAAATTAATTAAATAGAAAAAAAAGAAGGCATCAGCCTTTTCACCGTGGACTGCACTATGCAGTCCACAGTGAAAGGCATAAAAAAAAGCAAAAAAAATAAAATTAAAGGTTTCAGTATTTTTACTATGAACAACATATAATATTAAAATATGAAATCGAAAGAATAAAACTAATGAGGAAAAGGAAAAAAAATCTGAATCAACCGGGTTAATCCGTCAAATCAGGTTAACATGTCAAACCTAGAATTCGTGTCATGAAAGTATGATAAGTAAATAGAAAAAAGATTTATTATTAATGAAATAAATTTAAAAAATTAATTAAAAAAAAGCAAGAGAAAAAAAACCATTGGAAAACTGAAGCTCAATAAGTCACTGACTAAGAGCCCGTTTGGCTCTGCGGCTGCGGCTGTGTTTTATTTAAAATGCTGTCGCAACCGTTTGGTTAAATAAAAATGTGGCATACTGTTCACTGGGTCCCACCTTTTTTCTGCGTTGGAAACGCAGTATTTGCAAAGCATCTATTCCTTGTTTTTTTTGCACTGTTCACGTTAATTGCACTGTTCAATGAACAGTGAAATTAACATGAACAGTGCAAAGTGATGCACTGTTCATGTTAAAAATAGTGAACAGTGTAATTCTCTTGCACTGTTCACTTGCACTGCGTGAACTTTTTTTTTTAGATGTGTTAATTTAAAAAAAAAAACTAGTTTAGAGTGAATTTTATACATGATAATATTTTATCTAATTTTATTACACGCTAAAAAATTATGGAAACTGTAGTTTTTGTCAGATAAATTTTGTACGTAATGGAATTGTAGATAGTTTAATAGAATAATAAATTTTTTTATATATAAAGTATGATTTATTTCATAATGTTACCGTAATAGTTAAATCCGCAATATTTAAATTAAAAACCATCAATATTAATTTATATTTTTTTAAATTATTTTATAACTTCAATTTCAAAAACATTCTTAACCAAACACATTAAACTATTTTTTCTTCAACCTCAATTTCAACCACAGTTTTAACCAAACACCTATTTTTTCAAACCAACCACAACTAAAAGTACTTTTTATAAAATAATTTTTTTTAAATCACAACCACAACAACTACTGTAATACCAAACACACTTTAAATGAAGTTTTATTTTTTAAAACAAAAGGTTATCTATTGTATAGTTTTTTTATTGGACAACATTTATTATTTTATAAATATATTGGAAATCCAGAGCACTTATGTATAATAAAAAACAATAAATTTCCTTTTAAATAAAAAATTTTCGTTTACTAAAATATGAAAAAGCAACCATTATTTTCCATGCATGGTGACCTGAGAGATCACGATGCATAAATGATGAGTTTTGCAGCATTTCTTACAGGTCGATGACCTCAAGAGTTGGTTGCCAAAGGGAGAAATAAATAAGAATATTTAGTTAAATAAGTCATCGTAGAACAGCAATGTCGTTGTAGTATAGTGGTAAGTATTCCCGCCTGTCACGCGGGTGACCCGGGTTCGATCCCCGGCAACGGCGCTTTTTTTTATTTTATACCCCTTGCAAAGAAAAGCTCAAGACCCATCTCAACGACGACCAGCATCTACATCTCCGCTTTAGTAGTGAAGTTGTTGGAATTATTGTTTTTTTGAAGTTATATTAAATTAATTGTTTTAAAATTAATTTTTATATTAATACATTAAAATATAAAAAATATTATTTTAAAATAAAAATTTTAAATGTTTTCAAAAAAAAAACTTTTAAAATTCAAAAAGCAGGCTGTAATCTTAAATGTTAACTCTCTCTTCAGTCTCGCCGTCTTCGTTGGCCTAGTGTGGAACCCAACTGACCCCATCTCCTGCTCTCCGAGCCCCAAAATCGCAGAAGACTTTATCGCTTTCCACGTCTACTCATTCAGCTCCTTTCTCTCCTATAGCCTAGCGCTCTCGCTCTTAAACAAGCTATTAGGATCGCTAAAACTTCGAGTCACAATCATGGAAATTATTTGCAGATGGCGGAGCTTTTGTTAGCGCACGTGAATAAGAATTTGGTTCGGGTTTTGGGTCGGTTAGTGGGTGCGTGTTTCTGATGTTGGGCACTTGTTAATGTTATTCAGTTGAAGCTTGGGGTTTTGGGTTGTGGAGGCGGACATAGTCTTGTTTTTTTGGCTCTTTTGGGTTATGTTTCCATTGTTTTGTGCGCTTTTACTCGCTAGTTATGTTAATGTCGTATCTGACTTTGTATGATTTGTTTCAGAGGGTAATTGTAACGAATGAAGTGAAAAATTGAAGTGTTTCCTTCTTCCATTTTGCAGGTCTCCGATATGTAGTTCATTCATGTGCAAGTTGGTTTTTATTAATGGACTTGGGAAGTGATTTTATTATATTTTGATGACTTGTATTATATAGGTTTATATTATTTGTAGGGCAATCCTATTTCTCTTAAAATATTCATCATGAATTATTTTGTCTTGATATCTAAAAAATATTTTTAAATGTTATGATATTTCAAAATATCCAAGTAGTCTATGAAAGTTAGATAATCTTCTATTTAGTTGTTTTAACAATCTTATTTATTTTTTTTTAGTCAAGTTGATTGATAGCTTATACTTGTTGTTTGGTAGACTAAGATGGCTTGTGGTTAATACCTGTAAAAAATCCTTTTTAGTGGAGATGATGACTCTTCGATGCTTCAATAAATATTTTTTTTGAGAGAAAATCCAATAATATTCTAGACAAGGATGTTCTGAAAATATATTTGCAGTTGAGAATAAAGATTGTGAACCTTTATTCTAAAGATCTGATGATATATTTATAGTTCATGAGTCATGTTCTTTTGTGAAAAGGAGGCTAAGAAGTGTAATTTTTCTCTTGCGATATTTTGAGTTGCATTCTACTAAAAATAATATGTATTAGATCAGTATAAAATACAGAGGGACTTGCATGAGGTCTTAGAAAAGTTCCTTAGCGAGTGTTAAGCTCGGACAAGGTGCCCGGGCTCATTAGAGGTGATAATGCGTTCGGGCACACTGCATGGACCCAAACATGTCAGGCTCGACGTGAAAGCCCAAACCCATGAGAGGTGAAAGTGGGCGCAGGCGTGCTACCTGGATCCAAACACACTAAGCTTAGGTGTATTAGAGATGAGCAATGAGTCCAGATGCGCTGCCTGAACCTGAGCATGTTGGGTTTAGGGTGCGCTCTAGAGCCCGAGTATGTTAGGCTCGGGTGTAGAAGCTCGAGTACGTTAGGCTCAGATGTAGAAGCCCGAGCTCACTGGCATGCTGGGGTGCACGCCGAGCACCAAAGATGTTGGGCATGTCATGCCCACGTTGGGCGTGCGCCTTGCAAGGGTTCGAGCTTCTTGCCCGAGCCCAGGCTCCTTGTGTGATGGGCTCGGGATACCAAACCAGAGCTCAAGGAGTGTTCTTGTTATGCCTATTTTGAGAGAATATTTGGGTCTATTTTGGAGGGATTTTTAGATTCATTTTATTTGTATCAATCAAAGTGGATATTTTGGGATAAACAGGGCCAATCTTGTTTGTATTTAGTTTAGCACTAGTTACATGCCCCGCGCGATGCCGCGGGTCAAATATTTTTTGCATTTTTAAAAAAGTCAAGATCTAAAAGTGTTAGGTTTTTTTGCAAAGTTATACCCAAGAGTCTTAGGTTTGGTTGCAACGTTTGACCCAAAAGTAATATTTATAATATTAATAATAACATTAAACTTGGGTTAACCCTTAACATAAAAGTGTCTGGACTGCAATACCAGACCCAATAGCATTGGACGTGTGTCTAATTGCAAGATCGTGTCATAAAAGTGTAATAATTAAATATATTAGTTAAAAAGAAAAAAACCAACAGGAAGAAAAAAACTAATGAAGAAAACGAAAAAAAATATGAATTAACTGTGTTAATCTTTCAAATCATGTTAACCCGCCATATCTTGAATTCGCATTGTGAAAGTTTGACAATTAAAAAGGAAAAAACAAATTAATGGGTTAACCCAGAATTAACTGGGCTAACTTGTCCAACCAGGTTGACCTGTCAAATTCGGAATCCGTGTCATGAAAGTTTGATAACTAAATAGAAATAAATTTAACATTAACAATTTAAATTAAACAAAAAAGATTAATTAAAAAAACAAAAGGTATAAGCCTTTTCACTATGGACTGCACTGTGCAGTCCACAGTCAAAGGTATAAAAACAACAAAAAAACAAAAATAAAAACTAAAGGCATCAGTCGAGAGCTACTTAGAAAAAAATTTAATATTAATAAACTAAATTAATTAAAAAGAAAAAATAAAAGAAAAAAAACCTCTAAGAGGAAAAAAAAACTAAATAGAAAGAAATTTAACATTAACAAACTAAACTAAATGAAAAAAAAATTAAAAAGAAAAAAACAAAAAACAATTACAGGTTAACTCTTCAAATTAGGTTAACCCGTTAAACCCGGGATTCATGTCATGAATGTCTGGTAACTAAATAAAAAAAAGTGAAAGTTAAGAAACTGAACTAAACAAAAAAAAATTAATTAAAACGAAAAAAATCCGAGTTAACTCGTCAAACCATGTTAACCCGTTAAACCCAGGATCTGTGTCATGAAAGTCTGATAACTAAATAAAAAAAATAACATTAACAAACTAAATTAAACAAAAACAATTTATGAAAATAAAAAAAAAATTGACGGTCAACCCATAATTAACTGGGTTCACCCGTGAAACCAGGTTAACCCATGAAACTCGGGATATGTGTCATGAAAGTTTGATAACTAAATAGAAAAAAAAATTAGTATTAACAAACTAAACTAAATGAAAAAAATTAATTAAAAAGCAAAAAAAAAAATTCTTGGTTAACTTGTCAAACCAGGTTAACCCGTTAAATCCGGAAAACGTGTCATGAAAGTTTGATAACTAAATAAAAAAATTTAATATTAATAAACTAAATTAAATTAAACAAAAAAATTTGTTAAAAGAAAAAAACAAAGAAATAAGCAAAAAAATAATCCCGAAAGGCATAAAAAAGCTAAAAAAATGAGACAACTTAAAAAAAAACATAAAGCATAAGTGTTTTA
>Ga0325411_1008381_pt1 | contig 11199 bp, 5 predicted proteins | sample PopdelMetagenome_13_FD_206181 | JGI IMG/M metagenome (GOLD analysis project Ga0325411, IMG submission 206181) | Populus deltoides microbial communities from Bellville, Georgia, United States - Xylem-PdIQD-R4 | ecosystem: Host-associated > Plants > Phyllosphere > Stem > Wood/Secondary xylem...
TGGTTGTTGTATGGATTAGCAGTGATTTAACACTTTTGGTGTTTTGGATTTGCATTTGAAAGGAAAAAGGGCTCGTAATTTGCTTCGAGAGCTTAAATAGATGGGGTAAAGTATATTTTAGTCCTTGTAAATTCATGAATATTTCAGTTTAACCTATATACAATTAAAAGTTTTTCAACGTTAACAATATAGCTTATAAACATTAATTAAGAGAACTTAAAGAGAAATTGAGGGTTACCATTGATAAACAGTAAACCATGCATACAGCTGAAGTTGAGCATCTCGGAATCTACAGGGATTGGAATGTAGTTTGGGATTAGACTGTTGTTTACTCATATATAAATAAATAATTTCATGACAAATTAATTTCTTATAAATAATTTCTTCCTGCTGTAGCAGATGAGTTTCTCATAGACCAGCAAGCAGATCAAAGAGGGGCTAGCATTCTTTGCTTTGATGAAATACAGGTAACATGAGAAATTTATTAAGAAAATCACTTATATTTCCTTACCTCTAATCCTTTTATTCATGACTCAAACAATGATTTTTATCTGCGAAATATTTCGTCGGCGTTTAAGCTGTATTTCTATATTCCTCGATGTAAACCTATCGCCGGGGAGTTTCTGCATATTGTACTTGTAACTGTGAACTTGTGTTTTTGCAGCCATAGGTCTCCATTGAATCAATTCATGATATGCTATTAGTTGAGAATCTTGTTGCATCTTGTTGAATGTTATGGCAGTCTGTGGCTAACTTTTTTCTTCAAACTTCTACCTGGATTGCCTTTCTAGATTCTAGCAAGAAATCCAATGGGGGATTTATTTAAAGAAGCTGTTTATCTGCTGCTAGGACCAGTTAGGAAAAAAACAGCTCATTGAATTTGCAGCTCGTTATATGACCTAAGATTTCTGCTTCTATATTACAGACTGTCGACGTATTTGCTATTGTGGCCTTATCTGGAATTCTAAGCAGATTGCTGACTACTGGAACTGTTCTTGTGGCCTCCAGTAATCGAGCATCGAGGGACTTAAATCAGGGTTTCTTTTTTCTTTTTTTCATTTCCTTTATTTTCTGCATATTCATTCCTCTAAAGGTTTGTGTAGCTTAATAGTGATTACCTGATATATTTCTGGATTACAGCTTAAATCTTCTTTCGATTGTGAGATTTCCTGTGTCCCTTTCCAACCTTTTGCAGTTCGTAGATACATGATCCAAAAAATAAAGTAAAAAGAAACCTCCATTGATGTATGTCCACTTCATTTTATATCACTGCATTATTACCAAGATGTCTTCATGATCACATGAGCCTGTTACTTTTATGGTTTCCAGTTTCCAATTTGAAATAGAGACAGAAGGTGGAAAACTTGGCACACCTGTTTTAGCTGAAGGCAATGTAGGCTCAGGAGGTGCATCGTCTGAGATAGTTTCTGATGGTCTCAAAAAATTTTAGTCTAAGAATAGGGCTTTCAAGTTAATAATTATTTGATTCTAATAATCTCATATGATATTTTATAGTTGATGCTTGTTAGGCCAATGTAGCTTATGGCTAATACTCGTAAAAGATCTTATTTAGTAGAGGTAAGGAGTCTCTGACACTTAAATAAGTATTTTTTTAGAGAAAAAAAACATATAATAATATTCTAGAGAAATATACATATATAGTAGAGAATGAAAATTTTGAATCTTTATTCTTGAAATCTCATGGTGTATTTATAACTCATGAGTTTTGTTCTTTTGTGGAGAAAAGAAGTTGGAAAGTAACTTTATTTTTATGATATTTTGAGTTACATTATAAATTATATTTCACTTATTTTATCCAGCTAAAAGATAGAGAAATGACCATGAAAGACTTTAATATATTTAATGGTATTCTTGGTGGAGTTTAGACTTTTTTAATTGAATTTATTTGTTGAGAAATAATTCATTTATACTTTTATATAAAAATCTATAGAATTGATAGTGTTAAACTCAATCATTTTTTAAGTTTGGCCAACACAAGACCCAATGCTCGAGGCTTGACGCGTTGCTAATCCCATCACAGCTGGGGGCTTGGCGCATTGCCAAGCCCAATCATGGCTGGGTCTGGTCACCTCTAGACCTAACATTGGTGTACTATCAAATCAAATTATGATCGGGTCTAGTCAGGGCCAAACTCTATCAAATCAAATTATTGTATTGCAAAAGATTTATACTTACTAAATTTTTCTTTATCCAATGGTTTTTTTAGTAAAGATATACTGATATATTCATCAGTTTCTAAGCTATCTACACAAGAAGAGATGTTTGCCTTCCACGGAGTTGTGTTCCACTCCCTTTCAACACAACTTCCTCTTTTTCATGCTCATGCCCCCCTACCTCTCTCAAAGAAACACTTTTATTAGATATATAAAATTATGGGTTGAAATAATTATACTTGGAGACGAATCATTAGAATATAAAAACTGGAAAAACTTAACGAGCTTCCACACGCCAAGAACCGTTGCTTTGTTCCTATAATGCAAGTTGCTAGGTAACAGAGTCCAAAATGGTCCGAAATGAAATGGGGATTTTAAACTAAATGAGACTTCCAGGGATGGGATATAGCAGATGGGTTCTCTTGAAATCAACAATTGGTGCATTATGAATGCATGCGGGGTTGCTTTCCTTCTGTTGCAGATGTGGGATCTTACCCAGAAAACGAACAAACTGCCGCCATATATAGCAGGTAGGACATGAGTTTGAGATTCAGAGCCTCAATGTATTTGCAGCTATCATTAGCTTATGATATAATCATCTCTCTGCCACACATACATGATGCTCAGAGAAGGCACGATTAAGTTAAATGGTGTCTGCCAGCCACTGTCATCCTACTGCAAATTTTGGATAGAATGTCACATTTGGGGTTTTTATAATCATTAATATTTAGATTGTATAGCAATTAATGATGCTTTGCTGTTTATGTAGACTGAAATAGCAAAGAATTTTATTGCGTATATCACATTAACATACAAGTTGTCTTTGAAGGTTTCTTGTTTGATCAAGATTCAAAGGTGTTCGTAGTCTTCATCCTTATTTCCAGGAGCAACACCAAGGATTTGGAAATGATCATTCAAGCAATCTACAATCTCGAGCATCATCCTGGGAACTAAATAATCGTACTTGTAATCCATATTTAGTCCTTCCAACACAGGAATGTGATGATGTAATTGACGTGGGAACTTTTTTACGAAGGCGGAAGATAATAGAACAACAATAATTACTTTAAGAGATTTAAAAGAAGTTTAAATAGGCTGAGGAAACTATCTCTACTATATATAATATAAAATTAAAAAAAATAAGGCACTTAAAAACAGAATTTATAATAAATAAATAAATAAATAATCCAACAGACAATAATCACCCTAGAAAAATTAACAAATTAAATTAACTCAAACAGCAGCAAACAACAGCAACCAAGCCTGAAACTTGATTCTAAAAAATTTAATAGTTCGATAAGCAATGTAATGACTTTAAATAATAAAAATAATTCTGGAATCACGTGAAGAAATTTAAATTTAATCTAACGGTCAGTTCTCTCATTATTTTATTTTTAAGGTGCTAACAAAATATGGCGCGATCAAATCTTTTTTTGGGTTTAAACTTATCTTAATAGTCCATAATAACATATATTAAATCATTCATATAATCTATTTAAATCAGAGTTTCATCTAATAATATCAGATCCTCCCTAAATATTTAAAACCTTTAATTTTTATAAGTTTAGTTACGTCACTTTTTCTATTATCATTTTCGCTTGTTTTTAATATATTAAATTTTTAACTATTAAAATTTTCTAGATTTTAAGAAGTTTCGACCGAGTCCAATGCGTAATACAATAAAAACAAGCACAATGCTTTATATAATTGAAATCGTGCCATATAATTCTAAAGGTCTAATGATAGTAGTTGACTTTCCAAATGTTTTTTGCTTTCAGACTCGAATTAATTAGGATTGAAATCTACTATTTCAGATCCTTTTATTTTTTATATTTAATTTAGAACTTTCAATTTAATTAGGATTTTGATACTTTTTATAAAAGAAATATTATAAAAAAACACTTAGAATATATAATAGTTTTTTTTAATAAATCTCTTTATAGATAAGGGCTGTAAATTTATTTGTCGTCCCTGAAATGATTCAAGCATTTTTATTTGTCGTCCCTGGCATGATTCTGGCATGAAATATCGTTGGTTAGATCGGATTGTATCATTTCATCTCCATTTCTAACAGGTTTTTGGTATTGTGCCATGTCAATCGCAGCCATCTATAAGGGCCACAAAATGGTGACACACCGCCTGTCTTTTTCTTGCTAAGGTGAGCACTCTTGACCCGAAGCTAGGTGACTGATCCACCCAATGTGTCTCGCACAATTTGAATATCATGAAGAGAAACGTGATGTGATAAGAAATCTGGTTGGTTGCTGCTGCAAAAGGAGGCCAGTTTTTCTAGAACTAACTAGAAAGGATTCTTCTGGGCGATCTTTTGATCTAAAAGTAAACGCCATAAATTACGAATTGTCATCTCCGAGTACTGAACCCAGCCCTTCACTATTCAACGGTCAACTCTTTGTTAATTCACAATCGATCATAGTCATAACACAACATACGAATCATCGTAAGACCTAGCAGATCGAGACTTGGATGGATCAACCTTGGGTTGACAGGATGTTATTTTGTACATTTTTTTTTATATATATAAACATAAACAACTTTGTTTTGAATGATTTGAGTAGATCAAGAATTCATTCAGCGGGTCACTAGAACTTGACTAGATGAACTTACAGTACAATTCAAAATCAAAACCCTTGAATCCGCTATGCATCCAACTACTTATTTAACCAATGTTTTATTGCTATTATCATTTTCACTTGCGGAGGAACTCTTACGTTCCAGCTTCAAGAGCGAGCATCACTCTCCATTAATTAGAGATTAAAAAGTTCAATGCTTAAAAGGTGACGAATACTGTTATTGATTGGCTCGCTAACTTTAATCTTTTTATATATCTATTTTTTAGGGAGAATTTGGCTTTGTACTTTAGCCCGTGATTTATACCAAAAAAAAAATATAGCTTAAAGTAATCTACCACATCATCCATGTTTCCTCGTGCAGGTCTTTAATTAATTAGGTGTGGCATCTTACACTTGATTTTGTGCATATTAATATGCCCTAGCTAGAAGGGGAACCCCATTAGGATGCTGCTTCGATTTGAATGACTGCTATTTAAGAATGATGGATCTCACTACCCAGAGCATTATGCTTTATGATTAGGACTCGAATGTGATGTCAAAAATCACATTTTCAATAAGGTATTAGACCAATATGAGATAACTATTCTACCACTAACTACGTGATAAGATAGCCATGATTGAGGAGTCACTCTGGTTTACTGGTGCCCATGATCATCAATCTATATATATATATATATACACAGCCAAAGATTTGACAGCTCTATGGATATATAGGTGGAAAGATTCGAGAGATAGGTATCATTGATGCTAGAATTACAGCCAAACATCAGCCAGAAGTTGTATAGAGCTAAAGTTAAGTAGGACGCGTGCGAGAACAAGACAAAGATCGATGATCATGCGCACTCGTAACTTCCAATATGAACCCTTGAAGAGTTGTTGAAAAAGGTATCGATGTTCTGAGTGAGTAAGACTGTCCCTTTTAAGGATAGTCGCCTAGCTGAGCTTTGACCATATCATTTTGTGGGACAGATTACACATACCGGCCACTCGACACTCCTGGGTCAGTGGAAAGGAGAGGTCTCAATTCTAAGGACGACTGCGAAGTGCTAAACATGTGTATGTATCTGTCCTGGCCTTGTTTGGGAAGAAAATTCAGGATGTTATTATTGATAATTTAATATATATTTTACTTACCAACTCACGTAGAGTTTATATAGTGGTACAACAAAAAAATACGAGAAAATAAAATAAATTATAGATAATCCTTGATTATCTCTTTTGATTAGATTATTGAAATAATTTATTGATCGTCATGAGCCGTTCAATTTCTTGATTTTTTTTTATTGATTAGAAAATAATTAAGGATATTTAACTTGATTATCTCCTTAACACACCCCTTTAAACTCATAATAATTTTAATCTTTATGGGTTTAATATACTCTACTTCTATTGCCATTATAGCCTCCTATGCTTATCTTCAATAATTATATTTTTCTTAACATTATATTCTTAGCTACTTTTGTCCTCTTATAGCTGCTAACACATTTCTTTAACCAAACATCTCTTTTTAATATTTGATTCTTCAAGTGGTCATTTTATTTTATCTTACTCTTTATCAAACTGATGCATTCATTTTATGGTGATTTCTTTGCCATATTACTTCTTCTTTTTTTTTTAAGAACTCTCGTTTTCTTTTTTATGGATGATCTCTTTTGTACCGTCTTATCTCTTATGCAAAAACTTATAATTTGCACTAGGTTGATCTCTTGTTTATCTTTCTCTTAATGTAGGGTTTCAATTCTCTTGGCCATCCATATGATCTTGAGATTTCTCCTTAACATGAGTTGATGTGTTATTAAAAAATAATAGTAAATAAAATATTTGATAGACAATGAAAATAATTAAAAACAAAAAGTTTTAAAGTGGTCGGACAAATAGTATAAAGCCGTCCACCAATAAAAGCAAAAGCTAATATTTAGAATAAGATATGATTGGCATGCTCTGATACCAAGAAGAAAATTTAGAATAGAAAAGGATGTTATTAATTATTTGATAATTTAATGTACATTTTACATTCAACTCATTAGAGTTTATATAGTTATATAACAAGATATTTAAGAAAATAGAATAAAATAAATTATAGAAAATGCTGGATCATTTTTTTTTATTAGATGATTAAAATAAATTTCTGATTCAAATCTTTGATCTCTTCTTTTTATTAATTAGAAAATAATCAAGGATATTCACCTTGATTATCTCAGTCTGAATTATAAATGTTATAACTTTGGCGTTGAAAATCTAGGAAAAAAGCAGCTTATAACAATGAGGTTATTAACACTTGATTATTGATGCATGTTATGGCAATTCTTGCCCTCAACCTTGAATTTGGATATGATAACTTAATTTCCACAAGAAAATTTTCCAACAATATATATGTTTTTAGTGTTGCTTAATTAGGATAGTAAAAGGAAAGGAAATGCTAGAAGAAAAGATGGAAAACAGCCATGCATTTCTTATATATAGTTTCTGTTGCATCCAAACAAGTTTATAATTGTGCAATTGCAGCTGCTAATTACAAGATAGTTCGTGACGTTTTCGACCTTCATTAAGTAATTACTATGTAATTAGAAGATTCTTATAAGAACTTTGGAAAATTATGTGTTAATTACTTCAAGCAAGGCATCTGTATCCTACACCTATATTCAAGTCAGAAGCAACATGCAACCCTCAAGAACGTAAGTGGTTAAGACTTGAAAATGAGATATGATGGCATCCTCAGTATAATGCCTCTTCCAAAGAAGAAAAAACAAGGAGGGATCTGGCTGTGCGAACATCTTGTTGAATTTGCTCTGTAATCTTTGGTTTGATAATATTTATTAGTATCATACGTGACATCTGTCTAATCAAGATTTTATTGGAGATAGATATTCATACTACAATATGGAATAATGAGAACTCAAGTACAAACTAATGTCAAAAAACTTCTAACATCAGAAACACCATTTTCCCCTCACTTCTATCAATCGGATTGCTTGATGCAGTTCAGCAACATATCTCGATCGTACCATCATATCCTGCAGGAAAAAGTTATGATATCAGTGAAAAAGAAAATGAAAAAAATAAGAGGGAGCATTTACGAGTACAGAAGGACAGGAAAAGATACATACTGGATGTATTCAACATTGATTTTTGCGGATGGAGAGTGTGATACAGCAGAAAAGGCGTCACCTGACAAGAGAATAGTAGAAGGGCATGGTGATTTTCTGCAGAAATCCACCACCCTAACATCAATAGTCGCATCCTTGCATGGTCTGTCATTTCCACTTAGGCACCGCAACCTGTAACGCCTTCCACAGGCAGCGCCATTATCCCACAAACCTTCACTCACAGAAACAAACAAGTTTCCTGGTGGGAATTGATCCTGTCGATTGCCATGACACTTGGTAGCTGCACAAAAATATATCCCATCAGACAAAGCAAGCTTGAAGGAGTACTTAATTTTAGACAAGAAATAGTAAAGGGAAAACATGAACCATTTACTCACGTAGATAGGGAGGATTATACTTAGTAGCAGTGCCAATGTCCCCAAGAACAATGCCTAATTCATAGCTGAGAAAGCTCATGGCTACAATTGCTATGGCCATAAGTGCCATGGTTGGATGGTTGGAGAGAGGGAGAGGAACTTTGAACTTTGCTTAGTTAGTAATTGCCCACCCAATTGCCCAATTTATACCCCAACCCCCTTTTGAAAGTGAGGGCCGGTTAACAAGTTTGAGATTTTATTTAAATTAATCTCAAAAGAATGTAAATTATATTTTCAGATTTTATTTACAAGTTTAAATTATTGGGTTAATATAATTTTTTAATATGGTTTTGGAGTCCTGATGACCAATTGATCACGAGTTTGAATTTCACCACTTTTATTTATTTAATAAAAATTAAACACAATGTAATATAAATCTATACAAGTTTTAAATTCAAAGAGCTTTCATTTAAAAGAGTATATTAGAAAATAATATCAATTATATCTTAAAACATCACATACAAGTTTAAGTTATTAAATTAAGATGATTTTTTAACAATTTTTTCATACTACTTTTTTATAAAATACAATATATTTATTAATTAACTATTATATCCATTAAGTATATGAATTAACAGTTAGAAAAAAAAACTTATTATATATCTTGAAAATATCATTGAATTCAATTTATAAACTTCAAGGCGGCATAATATTTTCTTTTTTAATCCCATTTGATTAGATTGTAAGAATCTGAATCAACGACCGGCATGGCATCTAACTATTTATATATACTACTTAAAAGTTCATAAACCGTTATATTTCCCTAAAGCAGCTGCATTCATCCACTGATTTCTATAGTCGTGTCTGTAATGATCAGCTAGTGGTTGCCTACGTTGGTTTGCCTTCTTATAGAAAGTAGAAGCTGAGAGGAATGCTACAAGTGGCCGCTATCCAATTTTGACTTTACAAGCCCAAACATGCATGTGTGACAAATAAATAAATAAATAAATCAAAAGTTGTTTTTAATGATCGATAGTCTCTATCCACCTTTTTTAGTGATTTGCGAACTTGGCACAGTTAGAAAAAAAATTAAGTAAAATAACACATTTAAAATCATAGCTAATCGAGTTGTAAGTTGCATCTATGGCACGCGAGTCATAAATATCATTTGTAATTTTATTATTATAAATTTTATTTGCGGCTCACGTGTCATAAATATTAATTATAACACTCGAGTTGCATATAAGATCTATGACTCCTCTAACAGACTCACCATAGAATAATTTTTTCTGCCATCAACTCTCTTTCTAAAAAAATAGTAATTCACACAGTTCAAATAACAAGTTTTCAGTACCAAAACACTATTACATAAACAACACATATCATCTTCAATCATAAGTAACAAAATTAGAGTGTCGATTAACATAACATAACATTTTATTAAAATTAAATTAACTATATATCTATTCATAATTCTCATAACATATAATAACATGTAATTATATCTAATAATCGCCTTAACTCATAAAAGGGCCTGGGGCACTCATGGACAGGCCTAAAGCACTCGTGGATGGGTCTGGAGCATCACCCCAACTCGTCCAACTCGAGGACAGGTCTATAATACCCATACATGTGTGACAAGGAGCAATACCATTTCATCTTGTGGATGGACCAGCATCCCTAACACTCCCACGATAAGCAATCTTATCTTTCGCTAATGTCACTTCAATACACTTAACCTCCTCAACCTCTTGAAGTCCACCATGACATAAATTAAGCGTAATATTGGCCACAATATGTCACATCTCATTGACACATTCACATATAGTTATTGTTGCTTTCTGAGCTTCCCGTACCAAGTAATTAATATATATACATACGTTAAAAATCATTAGCATTCATCATCCATAATGAAATTAATTTGGTATTTAATTTTGGCCAGAAAAATATCATCTACAAACTGTGATTTATAGACCTTTGGTGATATCCTTCACGTAAATATCATCTATAGACTGGTTCATGAACACACTATAACTGTTTTGACTGGAAAAATAAAGAGTCGTTGTGGTGGAGAGAGAGAGGTTGTAGACGATTGTGAGAGGGGAAGGGAGAGTGGTTGTGGAGAAAGAGAGTGAGAGAGGAGAAGGAAAGGAGATAAAGGGAAAGAAAATGAACTCTAAAGTTAAATTTTGAATGAAATTGCAGAGACCTTTTATGATTCACGTGTTGTATATGGTATTTGCGACACGTGAAAATGTGCTAGTTTTCTAATTATTTTTTTACTTTATCTTTTTTTTTATTTGTGCTAAAAAAAAACCTCTAACTTTTCTATTATTGAAGGAGGTCTTTTCCTGATAAGGTCTTCATTAGTTCATATATATTTATATAGAACTTTTCTTGTGCTAAACTCGAGATGGCAAAGTAATAAGATTATTCAGGAAGATTTCTAATATTAATATAGAAGTTTATCTAGAGCTAGTAACGCCGAGTGAAACCAGTCTTTTTACTAATATTTATAAAAACATTTCTTTCATCTAACTTTTCTTCAATTCGAACTCGAGATGGTAATAACATGACAAAATCGTTGAGAAAATCTTTTGATGTTGATATAGAAGATTATCTAGAGTTTAGTGTTCAGTGACAGCATCTATAAAATAAGAAGAGCAAGTTCAATGCTTAGTTAAATCTCAAAAAAGCCTAATTCCCTGCATGAATACTGTTCCTAATTGGTGGAAATTAGTAAGAAATGGATGAAGATCATCCATTTCTGTTTGTTTTTAGGTAAAGGGCTAAGAGCCTAAGACGTGTATTTGTTTATCTTTGGGCGGCTTTATTTGTTATTATATATCCTCGACTGAGGTGAAAGGGAATGGTTTGCAGTACTGGCCCATTAGTGTTCAATTTAGGGTTCTGCATTTGAAGTTTCGGAGACATGCATTGCATTGCATTTGTTCTCAGACCCATCAAAGTA
>Ga0325411_1008384_pt1 | contig 11197 bp, 9 predicted proteins | sample PopdelMetagenome_13_FD_206181 | JGI IMG/M metagenome (GOLD analysis project Ga0325411, IMG submission 206181) | Populus deltoides microbial communities from Bellville, Georgia, United States - Xylem-PdIQD-R4 | ecosystem: Host-associated > Plants > Phyllosphere > Stem > Wood/Secondary xylem...
AAAAAGAAATCAATAGTTCTTCCTATACCTAGAATACGATATTCCCTCTTTTTCCGTGTTCAGCAAGTTTCACTTCAGTTACATGATAATCCAGTGTATATGTAGCTTAATTGATGGAATCTTTTTAAAGGGAAGATAATAAGTCCGGATGTCAGCCCCAAATTATGGTACAGATTCAGTGATTTTTGTAGTGTTTTATTTTTATTATTTTTTAAAGTGTTTTTTATTTAAAAATAAATTAAAATAATATTTTTTAAAAAATTATTTTTAATATTAGCATATTAAAATAATTAAAATATATATTAAAAAATTAATTTAAAATAAAAATATTATATATAAAAAAATGTTTTACCAAAAAAAAAAACAAACACTGTTATTCTTCGGAACTTAGAACATGCTTTTAACTTCAAATTCGTATTTTGGTGGTTCAAAATTTTCCAGTTCTTGAACATTTGATTTCGGCATTAATAATCAGATTAATTTTCTACTATATCTTTCATGCAGATCACTTTCTCATCTATCTACACACACAATCATTTTCACGTCATTATAGATAAACAAACCATCATTGATTGACCATCTAGAACTGTCTTTTTCATATGAATCTCCACGAAACTGAAGGCTTTCATGATTGCAGACTAAATTCATGAAAATTAAAGTAACTAATTTATTCTTGGTAGCTAAAATACTTCAGATTGACAGAGATTATTTTCTTTTTTAATAAACTGTTGCGTGTCTGAGCATTATTATGAGTATGGAGAGCATGCCTTTAGTATTCATGATTAATATTCATGTAGAGGATGGATATTGCCGGCATGAGTCATAGTACATGCCTATCAAACCTCCCAACACTTCTATCATGTGATTGCAAGATTGATATTAATCAAACATCAAACATCGTATTTATTGGCATTGCAAGTATTTTTAATTTTAATATATTTACAATTTATATTTAATTTAATTACCATTAAATATTATATTTTGATGCAATTATAATTTAAGTTGTTATGCAGGAAGAGACCACCATTTACCGTCGTAGACATAGGTGAATACGACTACATGAGCGAGTCCAGCTATATGTGTTTCAAGTTGTTTTTTTGTATGTTAGTTGTCTTGACCATATTAAGCTTGACCACGACTTGATCTATGTATTGATTGAGCGATGGAGACGTGAGACACACGTTCTATTTTAGACATGAAGAGATGACACCGACACTACAGGACGTGACAATTTTGCTTGGATTGTGTATTGATGAATGGATAGTTACATCAACTGGTGTTCGTAATAAGATTATGTTATATGAGTGATCATTTGGATTAACATCCCCTCTTTTGAATTGAAAGGGGTAACATACATCTTAAGTGAATTGACGAGACATTTTCGACACTATCATATGATGGTGACGAGGAGTTATTGATGAGGTATAAAAGCAATTATGATTTAAATGTGTTGATTATTTGTTATGATTGTGTTGATTATTATAATAATTTTAATTTGTTTGTAGGTATGTCAGATCATATATACTTCATCTATTAGGTAGTGTGTTATTCACTGACCTCACAGGGAGATATGTTCCTTTGCCTTATTTGATGCTCCTGAAAAATTTCGATGCTATCCACACATATAACTAGAGATTTGCTATATTGGCATCCTTGCATGGAAATTTATGTCTTACATGTATGAAGGGGACCAAACAGGTCGGGGAATGTTTGCTATTTATATACGTATGAATCAAAAAAATCTAAATAACTATTTAGATTTGGATGTTTACATGCACAACGAAATTAACAAAATATTTTTATTTAATAACAATTATGGTCGTGAGAATATCTCCATACGGGAAGACCCCAAATATCAAGAAGATATGACAGTTCAAACAATAGGGGTTACACTTCATCTCTCACCATGATGCATATATTGCGATGTTATTTTTGCAATTATACACATTTATATTGTGTTCTTGAAACTTTGAAAAATAAAATTAAACTGACATATTTTTTATGCTAAGAGGCGTGCTCGACGAGTTTTTGAAAATAATCTAGCATAAATGCTAGCATTTTATTGGAGCGAGCTCAATAAGCAATATGCTATTCAAGTATTTTTTGAACTATATACTAAATAAAATAATTAACTGCATCAAATTATTGTTATTTGATATTTATAATATGCATATCATTTGGACGCGTTACTCGGAAGAAAGATTGGTTGTTGCTTCAGTTGTTTGCACCTGCGAGATGGATATATAGATAGCAGTGGTCCTGCTAATATGTTTTGAGATTATTGAGTTACATTGTTCGGACCGGGTAATGCGACAGCTCGACTATAGACAACACATTCCAGTTGATATCAATACGAGTGATGTTTTGCATGCCATTACTCATAGGGGTAAAAATGATGATTACGACTGGTTTCACAGTAAGTTGCACATAAGAATGAGATATTTACAGATATTCATCCAATAATTACTGATGAGGAGTATATGATTTGGTACACGAGTATTACACGATGAATCATTACTCCGAATCTCAAGCAAGTTCCTCCGCCTAGATATATACGGTACGGGTAACAAGCCTAGTGGATTCAACATCATGCAAGTAATAAAGTCTTTTATAATTAATATATGTTAATCGTTGAGTTTTACGTATTTATCTTTTAATTTAACATTAATGTTTTATTACTATTAGGTTGACTTTTTGTTACGGGAGGATCAAGAGGCCAAATCTCATTTTCATAGTATTGATGAAGAAAGTGAAGTTCATACCATAGAGTTCAAGTGGTTAGATTTTTGTTGTACTGGACTTGAAACCTTTAGAGAAAGGCTAATTCTTAATGATGTTGTGACAGAGAATGAGGCCACTCAGACAGGAGTAAGAGCTGGATCCGGTCGTGCTACTAATGAGCTCATATCATCCAGTATGAGCTCATATCATCCAGTTGATGACATAAATATAGATAAATAAATGAGTTATGTTTGTATATATTGAGATTACTTGAATACTGTATTATTAAGTTATTTTATATTCTTATTTTTTTTAGCATTCACGGGCCCGCTAGTAATTATGGAATATGATAATATATTAAGTTTAATTAAAATTTATTGATTACAATTATTGGATATTTTTGCAATTTTTTTATGAGGAATAAAATTTTAGGTATAGTTCTTATATAGAGGAAACTATCCAAATTTTGATAAAATTTTAAATATTTTAACTTTTTAAAATTATAAAATAAATAAAATTTCAAATTAATAAAAACACTTATTTTATAAATTTTTTGAAGCTTAAAACATAAAAATAATCTAAAATCTTATAATAGCCAAAACATTAAATGTTTTTTTTTTAAATATCATGATTGAAAAATATGATTTTTCTAGAATTATGAAATCTTGAAACTATGCTATTTAATCTAAAATTTTTGTATTTAATTATATTTTGGGTGACAAGTGACCGGTTATCCAAAACATAGTAGTGACGTGTCTTGTCCCTTGTTTGATCTCCCTGACCTCTGTACTTATAAATAGCGCCAGCAAATTACTAAGGCCCCGTTTGTTTGCTGGAAAGTAGTTTTTTTTGGAAGTGAATTATTTTATGATGTTTAGTAGTGTAATGAAAAATAAGTTGGAAAACACTTTCCAGTGTTTAGTTATGTCATGAAAAATAAGCTGGAAAAAAACTTATTATTGTTTTATTTTTCTCAAGTTTATTAAAATAATGAGGAACAAATCTTACAAATTAAAAAGTTGAATGAGAATGAAATTGAAAAAAAATATAATTTCATAAATTATCTCACATAAAATAAATAATAATCAAATTAATAGAGATCAAATTTAAAAAATAAAAAAATAAAAGATGAAATTAAAATAATAATAATTAACATTTCATAAATTATTTCAAAAAAAATAAGTAACAATCAAAAGAATAAGGACTAAATTTGATAGATAAAAAATTTCAATAAAAAAATAATAAGGAAAAAGCAAATAACAATTATAAAAATGAGGATCAAAATTAATATAAAAATTAAATTTTAAAAAATAAAATTAAAAAATAAATATTTAAAACAAAATATATATAATAATCAAAAGTTTGAGAACTAAATTTGATATAATCAGCAAATAATATGACATTTCTAAATTTTTCATAACTTTCAGAAAGTGTTTTCCGTCTAAATTTTTCAGGAAAATACTTTTCTAAAAACAAGTTAAATTTTTCTTTAAGTAGAAAGTGTTTTTGTTAATTAACTTTTATAATATTAAACAAATACATAAAATTTTTAAAAATAATTTCTCAAAAAATATATTCCAAAAAACAAACATTCACACCCATTTCAATAATCACTCGACAGGACCCCAGATGGAGAAACTCACCGCCACCGCCTCAAAAACAACACTCCCGGAGTGGTACTCACCAGAAACAGGAATTTATAGCAGCAAACACCCTCCTATACCCTTACCTGCAGACCCATTTCTTGATGTTGTTTCTTTCATTTTTTCACACCATAACCACAATGGCCTTACAGCTCTTATTGATTCCTCTTCTGGGTTTTCAATCTCTTACTCAAAGATTCTACCATTGGTGAAATCCGTTGCCTCTGGTCTTAGTAACATGGGCATTAAACAAGGTGATGTTGTTTTGCTTTTGTTGCCGAATTCCATTCACTTTCCCATTGTTTTCCTCGGCGTGTTGTATCTTGGTGGCATTGTCAGTACCATGAATCCACTTAGTAGTGAACTAGAAGTCAAGCAGAGAATTGTTGATTGTAATGCATGTATTGCTTTTGTTGAACTAGAAAAAGTTGGTAAATTTCAGCCACTGGGGATTCCTGTGATTGGTGTACCAGAAAATGTAAATTTAGATGAGAAAAGTAATGACTTTGAAGCTTTCTATATGCTAGTTTATAGTAAGGGTGATGTGGGTGTAAAGCCAGTGATTAGGCAGCAAGATACAGCAGCAATAATGTATTCTTCAGGTACTACTGCTGCTAGTAAAGGGGTTGTTCTAACACATAGGAATTTTATATCCATGGTTGAGCTTTTTGTTAAATTTGAGGCTTCACAGTACGAGTATTCGAGTACGGATAATGTGTATTTAGCTGTTTTGCCAATGTTTCATATATATGGGCTGTCGCTTTTTGTTGTGGGATTACTGTCACTGGGGTCTAGCATTGTTGTAATGAGGAAATTTGATGTCAGTGAGATGGTGAAGGTGATTGATAGGTATGGAGTAACTCATTTTCCAGTTGTTCCGCCAATACTGACTGCGTTGACAAGGACTGCAAAAGGTGTTTGTGGAAATAGCTTGAAGTGTTTGAAGCTGGTTTCATGTGGAGCGGCTCCTTTGTTTGGCAAAACCATACAGGATTTTGTGGAGGTTCTTCCGCATGTTGATTTCATTCAGGTATATGGATCCAAATTCGAAAGACTCCTTAGACTAGAAGCTTGACTTAGTTATTCCATTGTAGTCCCCAAGTAATTTTTCTGTTTTTCCTTTTTCTAGGCTGCAAATTGAGTAATTTTTCTGTCTGGAACAGAAGGCTTTGTTAGCTTGCATATGAGCTGCCCTCGGAAATTTTGGAGTTTTTTTCCGCAGTTAGAAATCAAGTTCTTTATAATTTGTTGGTTGAGTTCTTCAATAATTGAGGCATTAGTATTTATAATAAGGGTTGCATTTTGACTGGCTTTGTTTTTATAGTCATGTTAGCTTCTTTGATTTTCAGAATTTTCGAGCTATGAAATTGGTTTATTTACAGGGATATGGCCTGACTGAGTCAACGGCTGTAGGAACCCGTGGCCTCAACACTGAAAAATTCCAAAAATATTCTTCCATCGGACTTTTGGCTCCAAATATGGAAGCTAAAGTGGTGGATTGGATTACTGGAGCTTTATTGCCTCCTGGGGGAAGTGGTGAGCTTCGGATTCGGGGACCTGGAGTTATGAAAGGTGAAAAATTTTACACCCTTTGTAATCGCTTCAAGTACTTGTGATGCCAGGAATGCATATAATTATGTCCTACGACTGGAAAACAAATTAAAACGCTACTCTTTATTCTCATTACCAGAACTCTGCTAGTTTGGTTTCTGTTGCTCATTTTGGTTCATTATTTTCACGTTAAACCCCAAGAAGTATCTGTCTTTATTGCTAGTGCTGGAAAATTTCAAGTTTAACTCCTCAATGGGCATTATATCGTTTTTCTACTTAGGATATTTGATGATGTCATCTATCATAGTGGGCTGGGCAAAGTAAATATTTGTATTTTTATTCATTGTTTACAGCCAAATGTCTTACCTTTTCTGTATTTGCACCCAAGTTGTTTGCCTTTTATTTTTGCTTAGAAAGGAAAACAGTTCTTCAAAAACCTTGCCCCCTGGACTTTCAATTAAAAGTAGCCCATGCCAACAGTTTCTTCATGCACTGTTCTCCTTTGATGATTAAAAAAACCCTTAAGTTTTCATTTGCGGCCTTGGCAATCATCTTAATCAGTTCAGCAACCTCATATTTTGCCCCCCAATCCCCCCCCTCAAAAAAAAAAAAGAAAAAAAGAAAAAAAAGAAAAGGAACCTCATGCTGTGATCACCTAGCCGTTCCTCCTCATTTTGTTGCAAAACAAAGCGTGGTGTTTCTCTTTATATTTTTCCTGAAAATGTTCTAAGTTAATTTGGTTACATCCCTGCAAATTTTCAGAGTATTTAAAAGATGGAGAGGCAACTGCATTGACCATTGACAAAGATGGTTGGCTACATACTGGGGATATTGTTTATGCTGATCATGATGGGTACTTATATGTAGTTGACCGCTTGAAAGAGATTATCAAGTACAAGGGCTTTCAGGTGCAGATTACCATCCATATCATACAACTTCCTAACCAAACTATTTATTTGAAATTGCAACTTAATGGAAGTACCGGACTTTGTTTGGCATGATAGTCAAACACACAGAGTTTTTGTCATGTGAAAAGTCATAGTTTGAATTCAATTCAATTTAATATTATTTTGTTGGGAAAACCTGATCAACTTTAGCAGCATGAGAGCAGCTGTATATCAGTTATGCTAATTCCATATATAAATAGCGTTTGGAACTAAATAAATGTTGATAGACATAATTTGATATGATTGCAGTTTGTTGATTTGTATGTGACAATTTTGTCTCTTCTGCAGATTGCTCCTGCTGATTTAGAGGCAGTATTGATTTCCCATTGTGAGATACTTGATGCTGCTGTAATACCGTAAGTATGATGAGTTGAAAGCTCACAGCAATGTTTACTGCAGTAACAGTTGTAGAGATTAGTGTTATCAAAAAATTTCTAGGTGAAATGGCTGACATGTTTAGCATTTAAACATCCATATAAATCGGTCATGGACAGTCTTGAAACATAGTTACAGCTTCAGATTGTTGATATCCAAAGAGAACTGTTATAGCATATGTTACTACTAATTGTACTCAAATTAGTCATTATCTCAGTCTCTACATGTCCCCTGATTGCTCCGCCTGAATTTCATCAACTACGAATATGAACACATCATCATGATTTTTCAGTGTCGTCGATAAAGAATGTGGAGAGATACCAGTAGCGTTTGTAGTCAAGAGGCAGGGAAGCGTGCTAACACAGGAAGCTATTATCAACTATGTGGCTGAGCAGGTAGTTTATTCTGACCTAATGGACATCTCTGAACTCATGCACATACATTTACCCAGATTCTCATAATCATGGCTCACAAATATGAACATACGATAGATATCGAAACAGCAGCTGTGCATGCTGGAATTTTGGTTCTGTCCCAACACTGAAGGTTAAATATATTTTCTTGTCAGGTCGCACCTTATAAGAAGGTTAGGAAGGTGATCTTTACACAATCAATCCCAAAGTCTGCAGCTGGAAAGATACTCCGGAGGGAGCTCAAGTGCTCCTTGACTTCTAAACTGTAATGTGGGGGGGGGGGGGGATGGGTCTCAAATTTTGATCACAGTAATTAGAAATAAAGTCCATTTGGCATGACTTTTACAAATTTAATTGAGCTTTCTCTCAAACTCTCGACTAGGAAAAACCATACCTATGTTCGGTTTGAAATAGTCAATGACTTAAACCAGAAAGTTATTGTTAAATCCAAGTCAGAATTTTTTTATTTAAACTTTGAGCTTATTGATCCTAACTCAATTAGATTGTGGAAGAGAAAATGAAAAAAAAAAATCTAGAAGGGAAGAGGAAAAATCCAAGGGAAAAAAGGGCAGTACTCTGACGATCTTTTTTCATCAAACAATTCTTATCTCCTTTTCTCAATCCAACCACCGGCAATATAGCGGTGACAGTGGTGGTTCTTGTCGTTTATTTGAGTCCATAAATATGTGGAAGAGAAAATGGAAAACGTGCAATTTTAGATTATTTATATGTATTTTGAAAATTAATAAAAGCTTCCGGTCATATTGATTTTGCAAGTAAAAAAAAAAGGGCCGGGGAGTTGATCAAGAGAAGGAAACTGCATGGAAGGTTCCTTCAAACTGTGCTTGTTTCTCCTCTCGTTTGGGCAATGGGAGATTTGTAGCTTATTGCCCACACACCTTCCCCTGGTCATGAACAATAAATAGGTGGTTAATTTCTCAAATATGGCATCTCAGCCAGGAGGTATAATAATTTCCTTCCCTAATTATTCACCCACTCATTTCAGGGTTTTTTTTTTAATACAACAAACTTAATTGTTGAAAACCCCTGTCTCTATCCCTGATAATGAATTATAATTATGGATGCATCTTGACTGTCTGGGAATGAAAACGTAGTAGAGGTTGAAGTTTATGCTTAGAATCTATAAAAAAAGAAAAAAATACATGAAAAAAAAAAGTTTTTATTGATGCGATTTGTACGTAATCTCAATTTTTACCTTATTTCGAAACACATTCTAAGCAATCCTCGCAGAGACGCTACAAGCCTATGAAAAATTCCCGGGAAAAACCGGTAGTATTCGTTATAGGAAAAGAGGGAGCCAATCTCATCTTCTTAGAAACCAACCTTGTTTTATGTCCATACAAAAAAAAAAAAAAGAAAAAAGAAAAAAAAAAAGCCCTCCCTTTGGGGACCCCTCCTCGGAGAAAAAGAAAAGGAAAAATAAGAGCTCTCCTTCAAACTCTTCCCATGGCTACTCCTTTAGTCGCTCATTCCGTTCAACTCTGTCATCACCACTCAAAACAATATTCTCTCAAATCACAATCACGTATCAATAGGGATATCCGTACAAAAACACTACTTGGTGTTTACAATGGATTCCAAAATGTATATAACCAATCTTATTTTCATAAGCCTTGGGCACCCATTAGAGTTCTTGAGCCTAATTCAAGGTTCTTGCAAATGGGTCCTCAAGAAACCTGCTCTAGTCGAGGAATTTCCAAGAAATCTATGAGCTCAGAAGGCAGTACCAGTACTAGCTCTTCATCTATTTCTCAACAGGTTAGTATAAAGGTTTTACTGTTTTTCTTTTTTGCACTCCTTTTTATTTTTTTTGATGCTTTCCTGTTTTGTATGATTTCTACTAATTGGTATTGAGTTGTTGCATTTAATTAAGCTGATGCAACTATTTGATTGACCTCCTTTTTATATTGATTGCATAAGGTGATTGGGATCTTGCATTTGCTTGTTTCACTTGGGATTATCCTTGCAATGGATAAGTTGTTGAAAAAGGCATTTGTGGCTGCTGCTATCAAGTTTCCAAGTGCTCTGTTTGGCATGTTCTGCATATTCTCAGTTTTAGTCATTCTTGATATAACTATTCCGGCTGCTGCAACAAGCTTAATGAACTTCTTTCAGCCAGCACTGTTATTCATTCAGAGATGGCTTCCGTTGTTCTACGTTCCATCATTGGTTGTTTTGCCTCTCTCTGTTAAAGATATCCCTGCTGCATCAGGTGTCAAGATTTGCTTCATCACAGGTAAAATGAAGCTTTTTGTTGATTCATTGCTTTTCACTCTCTAAATCTTTAATATAGTTGGCTTAATGAATAAAATGTCACTATGAATTTGTGATAATCACACATAATTAATGTTATCTATTGAAATCACAGAAATTACTGCAAGCTCAAAAGCCAAGATAACATAGCATCTCCTTCATTCTCCTTATGTTTCAAGTTTTTTGTTGACCATTTCATTATTCATATCTCCGATTCCAATGGCCACCATTTTTTTTCTCACTTTGGTCATTATTCATATACCATCCAGTCAGCATTCCCATGTTTTCTTCCATTTTGGTGGGAATATTTTTCAAGTTGTGTTTTGCAATTGTAATAAATAATAATAATAATGATACAAATGCTTTCTAATAACTGCAGCTGCAGGGTGGTTGGCGTCACTTTGTGTGGCGGGTTTTACAGCTATTGCTGTGAGAAAAATGGTGAAGACAGAAATGACTGATGCTGAGCCTATGGCGAAACCCTCTCCTTTTTCTCCATTGGAAATATGGGCTTGGAGTGGGGTCTTCCTTGTATCATTTGTTGTCGCATTATTATATAGAACGGCATTGGGGACTGCAGCCAGAACATGCCTTCCTTTCCTACTAGCGTCCACCGTGCTAGGCTATATGGTTGGTTCTGGGTAAAATCTCAGTTTCCTCAGATTAGCAACCTCTGTGTTGACAATTGTTTTTCAAACTAAATTGACGAGGAAAAGAATTGTTGCACACATTCCTTATAATTGTAGCCCAGTTAAAAAATCATGGCTTTACTCTTCTGGTTTTCAGGTTACCATCTGGTGTTAAGAAGGTTTTCCATCCCATTATTTGTTGTGCACTATCTGCAGATTTGGCAGCGGTGGCCTTTGGGTTCCTTTCCCAATCTGGACTTGATCCCGTTCTAGGTACCACTTTTCAAAGTGTTTGCTGTCTTCATTTAGTTCACTCATTTTCTGATGTGGAGCAACAACAAATGACAACAATTGTTACTACAAAATGCCTGTATTATTTTGTTCCACAAGCCATCTCTTGCTTTTCCTTTCTATCATATGTGTTAGTTTCCATTATGTATTATGTTTCCTGCTGTTACATATAGTGTTAGTAGAGAACAAAACCTGGAGGGCCCATTTCAGGCAGTTTCCATTGACAAACTTAGGTAGTCTTTGGTATTCCGAACAAAGATGGACCGGATATGATAATTTTATTTTGTGAAGTTGTTTGGTGTAAAAATTAATTTTTTATCTTTCCAAAACTATTCTTGTAGAGAAACTTTTGT
>Ga0325411_1008385_pt1 | contig 11196 bp, 13 predicted proteins | sample PopdelMetagenome_13_FD_206181 | JGI IMG/M metagenome (GOLD analysis project Ga0325411, IMG submission 206181) | Populus deltoides microbial communities from Bellville, Georgia, United States - Xylem-PdIQD-R4 | ecosystem: Host-associated > Plants > Phyllosphere > Stem > Wood/Secondary xylem...
AGCAGTCCTTGGTGACATGAATAACCTCTGCAGTCTAGGTGTGATCGGGAAGTATCTAAGTTTTTTATATGCCACTAGAGTCTTTCCCTTGCCAGTTCTAGGTTTGTAACGGGAATGCCCGCATGTCGTGCACTTGGTCATCTCAGCATTTTCAAGGTAGTATAACTTGCAGAAGTTAGGGCATATGTCATTTTTCTAGTATCCTAAATCGAGGGATTTCATCATAGACTTCGCAGCATAGAAGTTCTTTTTCAGCCTGTTCCCTTAAGGTAAAATGCTTCTTGCCCATTCAATAATCTTGTCATACCCGGCCTCACTCATCTCGTGATCTGACTTGATGGTGAACACTTGTGCTACGGCCGATAATTTACTATGGTTCGTGCAGCCATCCCATAATGGTTCGTCTGAATCTTTCAACAAATCAAAAAACCCAGCTGCATCTGCATTAGGTTCTTCTTCTACGATTGGACATTGACTGACATTACCTTGATTCATTCTCATTGCATCCATAACCATATTTCTGTAAGGATTAGTGTTGTCATTTGCCACTTCATGCACGTTGCTAGCACTAGAAGTAGACCCAACCATCGTTTCTTCCATCCTCCTCTTACTACCAAATACTTCTCCATGTGCATACCAACACTGGTAATTCTCCATAAACCCTTTGTGTAGAAGATACATCATTACAACATCTGGATGCAGATACTTTTTATTTTCACACTTCCTGTATGGACACCTAATACCGCCTCCAGTAAAATTTATGGGAATAGATGTTGCGAAATTAATAAAACCCTGAACCCCGTTACAATAATCCATCCTTCGCAATCCTTGGGGTGAATCTCAATACATCCATGAACGATCATCCATGGCTTATATCGAACCTCTATAAAATTATGATGACATCATGTATTAATTAACTAAGTTAGGTAAATAAACTTGCAAAAATATTACTTTACCTCGACATTTTTCAACAAACCAATCACAACTTCTCATAAATATTAAATATTAATTATCATTTATCAACGTCCATACAAATTAAAATATATAAATTTACGGAAATTACCACTCCGCAATACCATTAATAAAACTTTAAACGGACCCGTTAAGCAAGCTATTAATTATTTCAAAACAACACATGTACTTCGGTAGTTCCATAAAGTTTTAACAATTTACAAACAAATACAATCTTACAAAATCTAAAACAAACCATAACAGGTATAGAATTATACATTCATATACTACAAGTTTGTTTGAGAAATAACAATAAAACATGTACATCTACTAACAAAATACATATACTAAAAAAACAATAAAATTGACATTTAATTAAATGTTAAAATTTAAAAAGATAGAATTACTTACAAAAATTGATAAAATCCGTCGGTAAATCAGAACACGGATGCTGTGACCACAAAACTTCAAGAAATATAACTTGTGCTAATATGAGGGATATTTTTGTTTCGAGGGAGGGGGGGCTGGTTGTTTGCGGATGGGGAGAGTTGTGATTAGGAAGAAGAAGGAGAAATAGGGGAGGAGAGGGTCAGCAGAGCTGACATTTATTAACTTTTTCCGACGGAGTGTCCGTCGGTGATTCTAACGGAACAATCGACACATCATTGTACAGATCTGCCATTTCAAATCCCTCGGTGATTCCGTCAGCAATTTAAATGGCGAACCGGTCATGTCGCTGTACGGGCTGTCGTTTTGAATCCATCAGTGATTCTGTTGGAAAAAATAACCCGCCATAACCTCCACATCAGCGACCCGCCATTACAGACGGAATAGTTTTCGTCGGTAGTTACCGACTGAAGTACATACGGAATAGTGTCTGTCGGTAATTTCAACCTCAAATTATCGACAGACATATTCCGTCGGTAAATCCGTTGCTATTTAACGAATTTTTGGTAGTGTTTTCAGTCTTTTTCAAGAGATTTAAGATAAGCAAGAAACACTCTATATTTAAAAAGATTGTGTTTGCCACTTAATAAATAGTGTTAAATTTGCAGACTAGTAAACAAGCAATTAGAGGAACGCCCTGCTTCTCACATCAAATGAAAGCAACACCTAAGTGAATATTGAATGTAACTCTGGTCCAGCAGACGAGCCATGATAAATGTGACACTCTTCAAAAGTATCACATCGTGATGAATGCGAGATTCTTCAAAATTGAAGAAAAAAAAGTCACCACCTATTAATTAAAAAGTTAGGAATTCAAAAATAGAATTGGCTAGAGATTTAGGCATTCAGTTAGTTAAAACTAAGATCGATGTCATTCTTACCATATTTTTTGAAGCGAAAGGTTACCTCCACAATACATTTTAAAAAATTTATTCCATGCATAATACTAATTATTTAAATTTTTTTATAATCTTATTCATGATTTATTTTAATAAAAAAATGGCAATTTATTTCAAAATTTATATTGCATACATATAATTAAATAAATCAAAGTTGAGAATAATAGAATGGCTTGAGTTGTGTCTTAGCCAACCTTTCATTTTTATATATATGCAGCAGTATACGACAGTAACTGTAGGAATCATAACATTGGAATAATCTTACATTAATTCCTATATATATATATATACACACACATGTTATACATTCTATAATATGCCCCCTCAAGCGGAGGGTGGAGGATCAACTCGAAGCTTGTAACGAAAAGCAGTAAATGAAGCAGCGGAAAGTGGCTTAGTAAAGACATCTGGAAGTTGATCCCGGGAGGAGATAAAATGAATTTGAATCTCTTTCTTCACAACCCAGTATTGTACAAAATAAGAATCCACCTCAACATGTTTAGTACAAGCATGAAAAATAGGATTCGCTGAGAGATAAGTGACTCCAAGTTTATCACATCAAATAGTAGGAGCAGAGACAAAGGGAACCTGCAGATCTGTTAACAAATATTGAAGTTAGATGATCTCAGTAGTACCGTCTGCTAAGGCTATATACGCAGTATCAGTAGAGGAGCGAGCAATTGTGCATTGCTTGCCTGACTTCCATGAGATTGGCGTCTGACCAAAGAAGACAAGGTAACCACCTGTAGATTTGTGATCATCAATACTACCAGCCCAATCAGCATCTATAAAACCATGTAGAGCAAAGGAGGAACCTCGAGTGATATGGAAACAATAAGATGTCGTACCTTTAAGGTAGCGTAGAATATGTTTAACAGCGACCCAATGAGAATCTGTAGGAACATGCATAAACTGAAAAACTTTGTTAACAACAAAATAGATATTTGGGCGAGTGAAGGTAAGATATTGAAGAGCACCCATGATTTGACGATACCATGTAGGATTAGAGAAGAGATAATCTGGCAATATGGCAACTTTCCAAGTAGAGACTAGAGTATCAACGGGTTTGGAGGAATTCGTACCAGCCTGAGTAAGGATGTCAAGAATATATTTGTGATGTCGCAACATCAAACCCAAACTTGTGGACTAAACCTTAATACCCAGAAAGTAATGAATTGCGCTTAAGTCACGAAGCTTGAATTCGGAGCTTAGTAATTGTATTAGGCGATGGAGTATAGCAGAGTTTCTACCTGTAAGCAGGATATCATCAACATACACTAAAAGATAAAAGATATTAGTATCATCAGACAAGATAAACAAGGAGGTGTCAACCTTGGAGGCTTGAAAACCAATGGAGAGTAGAAAATCACTCAAACAAGTGTACCATGCCCTCGGTACCTGTTTTAAACCATACAACGACTTGTGCAATTGGCACCCATGAGATGGAAGAGTAGAGTTAACAAAACCTAGAGGTTGTTTCATGTCCTCTTCTATAAGAATGCCATTGAGAAAAGCATTATAAATATCAAGTTGTTGAACCTTCCAATTGCGCGAAACCGCAATGGAGAAGATTAATCTGACAATGACCTGCTTAATAACTGGACTCAAAGTTTCAAAGTAAGCAATGCCTTCTTGTTGGGTAAAACCTCTAGCAAACAGGCATGCTTTATAATGCTCAATGCTGCCATCAACAAGATGCTTTATCCTACACACTCATTGACTGCCAACAACATTCATCAAAGGATGAAAGGGAACTAAAGACCAAGTTTGATTAGAGCGCAAAGCCTTTATTTCATCACATATAACATCATGCCAAACCACATACCTATTAGAATAAGAGAATTCAATGGGTTTAGAGGTTGGAGAGAGCATTACCTGAAATGAAGCAGGAGCAGCGGCAACGGCAACGGAAGCAACCAAATTCGCTGTCTTCGGTTGTCGCAGTCAAAGAACCATAGGATGTCTACTAACTAAGGGTGGTGATGCATGAGAAGATGGTGGCAAAGTGGTGCCCTGCTGTAACGGATAAAAGGAGAAATTAACCACCAGATTCAGGCCAACAGAAAGAGTAGAGGATGAATTTGCCGCAAGTAAAGGACTAGCAGTAGAGGTAGGATTGATAGCAAAAGTGAAGTTTGTAGCAATTTTAGCGCTAGCAGAACAAGGAGAAGTAGAAGAGGAACATGGGATTGTCCCAACATCAGCAGAGTTGTCATGTTGGAAACCAAAGGAAACCGCTCTACAACATGTACTTGTAGTAGAATGGTTAGATAAACATGCATGTGGTGATGGGGAAGGGAAGGGATGGGGCTGTTGCGGGGGAGCATATAGTGGTGGTTGAGTACAGGTAGAAGAGTGACAATGAGGGACTGTAGGGGTGTAAAACAATGGGGAATGGAGCAGATTTGGGAGGAGGGCAGTGGAGGGTTGTATTGGGGAAGGAGAGGAGGATTGTGCAATTTGTTCAGATCTGTCAAATAGAAACACATGTTCATGAAAACAGACATGATGAGAGATACAAATGCATTGAGATGTAATGTCAAGACATCGATAACCAAGGTGAGAGGAGCTGTAACAAAAAAACACACATGGAGAGGAATAAAAATCTAATTTATGATTGTGATAGGGACGCAAAAAAGAAAAGCAAAGACTCCTAAAAGTACGCAAAAATGATAATCAGGAGACCGTTGAAACAAAAAATCAAATGGGGATCTATTTTCAAGGACAAGAATAGGCATGAAATTTATAAGATAAATAGAGGTTTTAGAAGCATAATTCCAAAATCATAATGGTGTTTTACACTGTCTTAGAAGAGTAAGTCTAGTTTCCACAATATGCCTATAACGACGTTCTACTGTGCCATTTTGTTCATGAGTGTGAGGACAAATCAGACGATGATGAACACTAATGGTCTGAAAGAAAATGGATAGTTTGCGGTATTCACCGCCCCAATCAGTTTGAATAGATTTTATTTTTAGTGAAAATTGACAATCAGCAAGAGTCTGAAATTGATGAAAGACAGAATAAATATCAGACTTGGCAACAAGAGAGTAATACCATATATATTTTGTGTACGCATCAACAAAGATAACAAAAATAATAATAACCATCCAAAGAAAAAAGGGGAAGAGGACCCCATACATCACTAAAAATTAATTCAAGCGAAGCAAAAATTTTGTGACCCGTAGATCCTAAAGACAGACATGACAATTTTCTTAATGGACAACTTTGACATTGAAAATAAAGATGTTTGTTATTACAAATAATCTTATTTTTTGAGACTAACAGTTGAAAAATACAAGTAGGATGACCTATTTGATGATGCCATAAATCAATAGAAGTAGAGATGCAAAGAGACAATAGGCTTAAGGAACTAATGTGATGGAAGACTGGGTCAAAGCATAGAGACCATCTTTACTCTGACCTGAGTGGAGTACTTCATTGGTATTGAGATCCTCGACATAAAACACAATCGAGTGAAATTCAAAATAACATTGCTATCAAGACAGAATTTCTGAACAAAAAGCAAAGGTTTCAAAATATACGGAACATGAAGAACATTAGACATAGTGAAAGTACGATGTGGTGTATATAGTTTAGTATGACCGATATGAGATATGGGAAGTCCCTTACCATCACCAACATGCAAATTATCATTACCGAGATATGATTGTAAAGCATCCAAATTTTTAAGATCAGGTGTAACGTGTTGATTAGCGTCGGTGTTCGAAAACCAATCAGCAATACCTATTGAGGAGACATTACTCAACGCCAGATTTGAACTAGGTTGCTATCCACATCCACGGTGCTGAAGTTGAGGACAGTGAAGGGTTGTATGGCCAAATGTTTGGCATAATTGGCAATGTGTATTCTGCCCCCTGTTGCGCTACTAATTTCCCTGCCAATTACCTTACCTGTCATCATTGTTAGAGGGTTCATAGAAGCTACAAAAATCTGGTTTGGATGCAGCAGACATGTTCCCTCTGGTGTTGAACTGGTTGGGACGCCATCCTTCATGGAAGCGGGCTCTGTTTCGCCCAAAATTTCCAGAGGACTGGTGTTAGGAGACAATGGATGAATAGGGGGTGTTAAGCGTGGGCAACAGAGGTGCATTAATGCCAGCAGACCCCATGGATGTAAGAGATGCCTTGTGAAGAAATTCATACGTTAGAAGATGATTATGAAGATCGGCATACGAGAGGGGTTCTGCAATGGTCATAATGTTTGTTACTATGTCCTTAAACTCTCCTCAAAGGCCATGAAACACATATAAGTTGAAATCCTCTACCAAAACAGGTCGGCTAGTAGCGACTAACTCATCAAATAATGCCTTATCTTTTTGCATAAAATGAGTTATCAACTCATCACCTTGTTGAAGATCTTGAAGGGAGCCATGAAGTTGCATAATATGAGAATTTGACGTGGAAGCTAGAGCGTGCTCAAATGTGCGCTAGATAGAACTTGAAGTTTGGAAGTCAACAACAAGATGGAGAACTTCCATTGATAGCGAAGAAAGCAGAGCACTTAGAATGAATTGGTTTGCTGTTTCCAATGTAGAAAAGACTGATTTACCTGAAGAGAGGTACTATCGGCAACAAGTACATGTGAAGAAGGACAAGAATTTGAGCCATCATCAAACCTGAAAACTCCTTAGTCTAAGACAAACAGCTTCATTTTCTTTCACCAATATAGATAATTGGTGTTTGTTTATTTGACAGAGATGACTTGGTGAGTGTGGGAGAGGGAGACAATGGTAGTGGCAGTGGCAGCAGCAGCAGAAGAAAGCTGCAACAGAGGAGTATTGTTGGGTTTGAAAAGGGCGTGATCACCATCTGTGGGTTGTGGCCATGGCAGAACAAAAGTAGAGGAGGAAGCTGGTGCTGCGGCAGAGGAGGAAATCAGCATCGCTGGTGCTGCAGAGGGGGAGGCAGCAGGCGACTGGGATGAAGAGTCCATTGCAGAGGGGAGAGAGTTTTTTAATTTATTTAGGGATCTGATACCAAGTTGAGAATAATAGAATGGCTTAAGTTGTGTCTTAGTCAACCTTTCCTATTTATATATATGCGGCAGTACACGATAATAACTGTAGGAATCACAACAATGGAATAATCCTACATTAATTCTTATATATATATATATATATATATATATATAGGTGCTATACATTCTATAATAATCAAGAATTAGTTAATGATAAGTAAAGACTAAACTAGAAAAATCAAGAGATAATTATAAAACAAAATATTTGATATCGCAACACAGAGCATGTACCTAGTTGTGTTTAATAATTTTTTTTTATTTGAATAAATTTGTATTTAATCAAATGCACTACTAGAAAATCGGATAACACCAATGGAATTACTGACGAAAAACTTCCGTTGGTAAAACTTACCGACGGAAATAATTCCCTCAAAAAATCTGTCGAAATTAGCTGACGGAAAAACGCCGTCGGCGATGCCGCCGGTATATACCAACGGAATTATTCCGTCGGTATATACCGGCAGCATCGCCGACGGGCGAGAAATTTTTTTGAAAATGCAACAGCGGGATGACGTGGATTTTTTTCAGACGAATTTACCGACGGAAATACCGAGGGATTCAAACCCGGACAGCCAAGCAGGGACGTGTCACTAACACATGCGAAATCACCGATGATTTTATCGACGGAATATTTCTGTCGGTGATGCCGTCGGTAAACGCCAATATATACTGCCTCTGCCGACACTCTCTCTTCCTCTCTTCCTCTGTTTCTCCTTCTTCTTCCCCATCCCACCTCTCCCCTCCCAAACTGCAGCCAACGACCCATCTCAACTCTCCCATCTTCTCAACACAAGCTAGCACTCAAGTTTCTTATACTTTTGTACGTGGTCACAACATCGTTAATTCTTGTGGATTTTATCATTTTTTGTAATTAAATCTATCCTTTAGAATGAAGAGTCATGACTGCCATATGTTTATGCAAACACTCATCCCATTAGCTTTTTGTGATTTATTGCCAAAGGGGATATGGGATGCACTAACGGAGATCAGTCATTTTTTCAGAGATATATGCTTCAGCAAGTTGAATGTTGATCACATTGAGAGGCTTGAAACAAATATCATGGAGACAATATGCAAACTTGAGATGATATTCCCTCCATCATTTTTTGATTCAATGGAGCATCTACCCGTACATTTACCGTTTGAGGTAAAAGTTGGAGGACCGGTCCAGTACAAATGGATGTATCCATTCGAGAGGTTAGATATTACAGTTGCTATGTAATTCATAATTAAATATTTTTTTTATTTATAATTTTTTATTAATTATATATATATGCAGGTACTTGTTTAATCTTAAAAAAAAGGTTAAGAACAAGGCGCATGTTGAGGCGTCAATATGTGAGGCCTATATTGTTGAGGGGATCTCAACATTTATCTCATACTTTTTTGAACCTCATTTGAGAACGAGGATCAACTGTGTTCCATGGCATGATGATGGTGGTGAAGTGCCTTCAAGTCGGAACTTGTCAATATTCTCTAATCCTGGACGACCCACACCTAAAAATGCTGCGAAGGGAAGATATTTGTCTGAAATAGAGTTCAGACAAGCACACAATTATATCCTATTTAACTGTGATGAGCTGAGACCTTTTATTAAGTAAGTAGATGTTCGACATAAACTTTGTCAAGAGTGGACTATTTATGTTTTGTGATACCATAAACTCATTTAATTTGAAACAACCTTGCAGGCAACATCGACGATACTTGCTGTCCAATAACTCATAGCTGACAGAATCTCAGATCTTTCAATTACAAGATGAACAATTTGCCACATGGTTTAGAACACATGTAAGTCCTATCACAAACTCATAATCTCTTGCATTGTAATTTACTGTACGTAAATATATATTACATAATATTTGTTTATTGATTATTGTTGTATTTAATATACAAGGTTTATCAAATGGGAGTTAGTGCTACTATTTCATTGTCTTTACTAAGCCTAGGCCCTAAAAGAAAAGTCAAGTGCTATAACGGGTATTTTGTCAATGGATATATTTTTCATACTAAAGAATATGGGCATGGAAGAAAGATATACAACAGCGGTGTTTGTATTAAGGGATCGACTTCTAGTGAGTTTGAAGTTGACTACTATGGTAGATTGGAAGAGGTCATGGAACTGCAATATCATAGCGAGCAGAATAGAGTGTTTTTATTCAAATGCTATTGGTATGACACAACTGACAGAGGAATCAGAGTAGATCCTCACTATAGTCTCATTGAAATCAACTCAAAAGCTAGACACTGCAACGTAAACGACGTCTTTATTTTCACAAAGCAATGCCAACAAGTTTATTACACATATACCCCTTCCTTTAGAAGGGACCAATCAAGAGTTGATTGGTTATCCGTTTTAAAAACAAAACCCAGGGGTCGTGTCGAGGTTGTTCAGGATGAGAACGAAGACACAAGTGTGATAGATGAAGTCTTTCAAGCTAGTGAGTTGGTTGAACCATACCGAGTTGCTCCTTCGATTGACTTAGAAGAAAATTTGAATTTTCGTGTTTTCGACGATAGTCTTGTTGATGTTGATGCAGAGGAGTTGAATGCCATTTTGAGCTCTACTAATGCAGTACATAATGTTGATGAAGAAGATGATAACCACATTGAAGAGTGCGATGAAGCGGATGATAACAATTCAATTGAGGACGAAGATGAAAATTCTGACTAAACATGCTATAAAACCTTATTTTTATAACGTAATATTTTGGAACATGAAATATTTATTCTTTTTTAATTGTCAACTCCTGTTATTGTGCTGTGTGTGATCTAAGTGTGCAGGAGGATAGAAGAAAATTCATGTAGAAGCCGCATAAATATTGAACTGATGGTAACACCGACGGAATAGTTCCGTTGGTATTTCATAGAGAGTTGGAAACAAATTACAGAGAGTTGCCACACTTTCCAGCGGACTCTCCGACGGCAATCACCGACGGCCATCACTGATGGAATAATGCCGTCGGTATTCCATAGAGAGTTGGAAAAACATTACGGGCTTATGCCACAATTTCCGACGGAATCACCGACAGCAATCACCGACGGACATCACCGATGGAAATCACACATCCCGAAGAGCACGCCTGTCAGATGCACTATTACCGATGGAATTGTCGGCGGTAAATGTCCGTCGGTAATTTCTGACGGAATGACCGACAGATAAAAAGAAAAAGGCGGCATTTTCGAAAATTTTGGTGCGCATTTCAATTTATTTCCGTCGGAAATACCGACGGAAATTAATGCCATCGACAATAATTAATGTTCCGTCGGTAATTCCGACAGAAATATTGGCATATAAAACCCCCCCCCATTTGGTTCATTTTCTCTTGGCTCTCATCTCTATTTCTTCTCCTCCTGGTTTTTAGTTTAAGTTTTGGAAGAGATTTGATTGTTTTGATGGTAGTTTTCAACAAATTAAAAGGTATGTAATGGTTTTTCTTTATCTTTGTATTTTTATTTTAATTATCATTATTTTTTTGGTGTTCTTTGTTTTGTGTATTTTTATTGATAAAATCTAAAAATCAACGCTATTAAGGTATGCATTTTTTATTCCAAAATTTATTTTGAATTAATGTATTGTTTTTTTAGTTTTGTGTATTGTTTGTTTTGTATTTAGGATGTTTTGTTTAGTGTTATTGAAATATAGAATTAAATTTAATTAGTTTATATTAATTTTAGGATATTATTGTTTGTATTGGAATAATTGTTATTGTTGAATTTATGTTATAAATGTGAATTGAAATATAGAATTAAATTTAATTAGTTTATATTAATTTTAGGATATTATTGTTTTTATTTGAATAATTGTTATTGTTGAATTTATGTTATAAATGTGAATTGAAATATAGAATTAAATTTAATT
>Ga0325411_1008386_pt1 | contig 11196 bp, 13 predicted proteins | sample PopdelMetagenome_13_FD_206181 | JGI IMG/M metagenome (GOLD analysis project Ga0325411, IMG submission 206181) | Populus deltoides microbial communities from Bellville, Georgia, United States - Xylem-PdIQD-R4 | ecosystem: Host-associated > Plants > Phyllosphere > Stem > Wood/Secondary xylem...
TTAAAATTTGCTTTTAAAACAACCAAAAATTAAATTCATCCTAGTCTCTAAATATCATTTGAAGTTTTTGTATTGAAAGTTCATTGTTTTCTTTGCTGCCACCACCGTTGCCGCCCCAACCCTTCTTTTAGTCTTATAAGTAAGGTAAACATACTATATTACTATTAAATTATATTTGGTTTGGTTGAAATCAAATAATTGTTTAGGTTGAATTTAGAGTTTGTTGAATCAATGATAAATTAGTTAAAAATACAATCAATTGAGGTTTATTTGATATAGTTGAACATGAAAATAAGTTAAATTAATTATGAATTAATTATGTGTTGCGTTAATTTAGGCTAAGTTACTGAATTAAAGATTTCGTGTATATTGTTGAAATTGACTAATAATGTAGTTAAATACGCACACACGTTCATATAATAGAGCATAAATGCAGTTGAATTATGACGAGTTATACGTTCCATTGAATTATTGATGAATTTAGTATTTTCTTTGAATTATATTAATTTTCTCTGAATTTGCATTTGATTTAATGCAATTGTGCATGAAAATATCAATTGATGATGTATCACGAATCATGTTTAATATTTTGTAAAGTTTGCTTTAACGTTAAATTTTGAGAGTTTGATTGAATTTGCCATAAATTTTGCAATTAGAGTTGAGGTAATGCAATTTAGTTAAAATCACGTTAAATTTACTAGAATCCAATTATTTTTTACAAAATGTCTAATACCATATTTATGCCATGTCATTACAATGACAATATTGTTCTTGAAGTGAACAATAGTATCACATATAATGATGAGAGCAATTTGTTGTTAATTGGTAATTTAGGCATGTCATATATAGAAACAAAAGAAATCATTTGTCATGAACTTGGCTGGAATTATAATAATAATAATGTTGAAATAACATGGAGGTGTCAAATTAGTGAATATCAGTATTATCCTATATCGATTGTGTGTGATGATAGTTTTAAGACAATGAGTGATTATTTCATTCAAAGTGGTTTGAAAATGATGATATTGTGTGTGAGTAGTCGACCAAAATTTGTGTGTGTCTCAACTTCTGCTGGTCTTTCAAATTCAGTTGATAGAGGTAAAAATAGTTTTTTATCAGATGATTTGCTGCAAATGATAAATGATATTATGTTTGACAATCGTTTTGCTTATCAACATAGGTTCGCTATTCTGAGCCTAGTGACAATGAAGATGATGTTGTTGATAATGATGTTATTCCTCATGTTTTTGAATTTAAAGATGTTTTTAGGTCTAGTTTTATTGTTTCATATGACTAGGCACTTAGTCATAAACGTATATTAGGAGGGTCTGATTTGGAGGTTGGTTAAACATTTAGTAGTAAAAAAGAATTGGTTAATGTTGTTAAATAATGTCATATTGCACACTCAGTTAAATACCGAGTTCAACGGTCGAAATCTATATTTGTTTAATTACAATGTGTAAGCATCTAAATGTAAATGGCATTTGCGTGACGGATATCATAAAATGTCGGATTCATTTGAGATAACAAAGTTAAAAGGACCACACATGTGTTTCGACCTTTGTCCAAAAAGACCTCCATCAACTTTATGCAAATTTTATTACTAGTGCTATATCAACCATTATAATGAATAATATTTTAATGATGGTTGCAAGAATACGGTGTCATAACCCATTTTTGGTTTTTCCCTAAAATTTACCTTTTAGAAAAATAATAATAATAGCAAGAAGACTGATGATTTTGCAAAAGCAAATTGAGAAGGGTTTCAAATGTATATAAAAGAATCAAGTTGCAATTTTGGATGGAATTAGTAGCTTAATCGTGCCCCATTGTACCAAAAACTAGAGAGACAATGTAGATTCAAAATCACATTAAATGATTATTAGATGAATTTGCATAAAAATTAAGCATAATGTCATTATTAAATTTTTAATAGGCCAATTTGATTTAATCATGGGCTGAATTAAAAGTTTAATTATGTTTAAGAATTAATTTGGGTCAAATTAAAGGATTTAATTAAGTGCAAGAACTTAATTATACTTTAAATGGGTCAAATTAATTTTATTAGAGACTTAATTGGTGAAATATTAAGTTTGAAAGCCCAATTTGAGCTTCATTGAGAAGATTAGAATTTTAGAGGACCAAACTTAATTTTTACAAAATCCACGGGTTGAAATCAGGGGTAAAATTATAAGAAAATCAAAGTTTAGGGTCAATTAAAGCTTAAATTGAAGAAATTCGCAGCCAATAACCTTTTTGAAAAAGGCATCAAACTCTGGGGAATTAATTGATTGAAATCAAAGATGAAATTGAAGAAAATTGAAAGTTTAATTGTCAATTGAGGGTCAATTTGCATAAATCCGAGATCAATGATCAAAATGAAAAAGACGTTGAAATTCAGGGATGATGTTGATATTTGACAGAGACAAAATTGCATAAAATTAAAATTTCCAGGCCAATTAGAGACGAATTGAAATAATCAAAAGTCGAAGGACTGCATTAAACTTTGGCTAAATCTTTAAATTAAAACCCTAAAGCTAAAACGACGCTATTTTGAAGATAAAAATAGACAGACCAAGCTCGGGTAGCTAATTTTGAGGGGCATTTAATGTTTTTTCTCCCTATTAAACCAAGCAAATCATACACCAATACGATAACCTGACATTGTATTACACCCTTAAATAGGTTTCGCCGACCAACTGCCTTTACAAACACCGCGATGTTGCCCCAAATAGGTCAACTCATGCAGCCTTTAACTATCAACTTTTTCAGTCTATGATGACAACTTTGAACCAACAATTGAGATTATTCTGGTTTGAATTAAGGGTGGATTCTAGGCATAAAGATAAAATAAAGATAAAATATTCTTCTTCCACCCCTTATCAATAGAGGTGGATTCTAGGCATTAAGTATGAAGAAATTGAAGGCTAAAATTGGGAAAAATTTAGCCCCTTCCCCCTAATTTTTTTCTCCTCTCTCGGCTAGCCTTCCCCTTTTTTCTTCGCCACACCTTCGTTGCCAACACCGCCACCAAACACATGTCGACCCTCCTAAGAGGGTGCTTGGCAGTGTGGTAGCGGTTGCTTTTCAAATAACGTTTTGTGCCGAAATGCATGCCAATGATTTTTTTATTTTTTAAAAATCATTTTTGATATCAACACATTAAAACGATCCAAAACGTACAAACCATATTAAATTTTAGCAAAAAAAATTTAATTTTTTGGCAACGCGATGCAAACATGTTCTAACACCACTTGGTAGCCACCCCTCATGATAAGTAACCTTCTTCTCCCTTCTTTGTTCTTTTGGTTGCAAACTTGGGAGCCATTTGCAAGCAAAAAGTTGGTTCTAAATGCAAAAGGCAAAAAAATTCACATGGTCACTAAGCCTAGCCAGTGACCATGTGAAGATGGGCTGAGCTCATTTTAACCCAATCCAGATAGTTGGGTTGGATTCAGCCCAACAAAGAAAAAAGAAGAAGAAAAACTATTGGGCTATTAGTCGGCATGACCCAGCCAGATTAGACTTGTTTCAATCCAGTTCAAATGACTGGGCCGGGTCTAGCTTGTTTAATAAATTAATAATATAACATAATAGTATTAAAATATTTAGAAAAAAAATTAAAATTTCCAAAAGATATTTTAAAAATATTTGAGGTCCTTCACATATATTTTTTTTAATTATTTTATATAATATCAGAGTATAGAGTTATATTAATACAAAAACCACAACCTATAGATGAACTTACTTGGGCATGAGAGCAAGCCTATAAAATATTCAAAAACCCAGGATCCACCAATAGCTTCTCCTGTACTCCTCTTTAACAACTATAAATCCCACCCCACCGCTGTATTCAAAAACCCGCGAAAAAAAACCCGCTCTCCCACTCTCTCACTCTCTCGAAGGGAAGCAAATACAGTCCACATTTACCCGTACAAAACCCTAAATATTTTTGGGGATGAGGAAGATAAGAGACACTAATCTGATGATTCTATCATCAGATGATGAAGACGATTGTGATTACAAACCGAACTCACATCGAAGCTATACAAAGAAGCCAAAATCTAGATCGTTTATTACTCGTACAAACCCTAGACAGCCAAAGAAGCCTCGTGTTTCGGGTTCTCGGTCTCGATTTAGCAGAGACTCCCCTAATTTATTTGAGGTATGTATACCTTTATTTTGTTTTATTAGCCACTTAATTCTTTATTTTTTTATTAAATGTAGCACATAAACTTAACTTGATTTTACAAATTAGGTGCTTGAAGTTGTGGAGTAAATTAATTCTGTGATTTCTTTACGGAGTATTGTGAATTTGTTTTTTTGATTTTTAATGCAGGTTGGGTTTCCTGAAGAAGATTTTGAAGAATTGTTTTCTGGGTCCAAGGTATCTGCTGGTACGCCATGGTTGTGGTTTTCTGTGCGTAGATTGTTATTATCAAGCATTTTAGCTCGTGGTGATATTATGTTGAATTAAATTTTCTATGTCATGCAAAATTATGGAGAGTGGCCACTCCTTTTCTTTTAAGGATTTAATAAATACATAAAGCTTTGGTTGTAATTTTTTTGCTGGGAATATTCTTTGTCGATGTTCCCTTTGAACTTGAACATTGTTGGACTTTACTTTTGCTTGCACCGCCATCGTTATTTTAATTCTTGTGTTTATTTGTGCCGTCTTGATGCTAACTGGAAAGAGATTTGTATACCAGGTTCTGGAAGAAGCAACGTAAAAGAATTGTGGGTTGATAAGCATAAACCTCATTCCTTGGAAGAACTTGCTGTTCACAAGAAGAAGGTCAGTATATTTCCTCTGTTTCATTTCTGCTTATCTACTCTTCTAGATGTTTATATAGAAAGGTTATTCTTTTTCCTGATATTTGCAGGTTGAAGAAGTTAAATCGTGGTTTGAAGAAAGATTAAAAACTACAAAGGTAAATTTATATTTATCAAAGCTATTACCATTTGTTCTATTTCCTTGAAGGAGCTGTACTTTTTTTTTAACATTCTTTTTGCTATTTACCATTGTGAAAATTAATGCCCTTTCCCCCCCCCAGAATTTGCAGGGCAATTTGATAAATAATGTTGTTGTCATCAATGGAAAAGCTGGTGTTGGAAAATCTGTAAGTTTTTGCTCTGCTGTTTTTAATTTTTTCTAGCCAGCTGTTTGTCTGGCAAAGGATGATTTCTGGGTGTGATGTCATTTGACACGAGGTGCTTCTATATGTGGTTTATGGGCTGCTTAATTTTTGTTTTGTGTTTGTGTCAATGTACATAGTGTCTCTGTAAAATATGTCCGTGTGTGGCTGTTTGAATTTCTTGCGACTTTGTTCTCGTATGAGTACCATCATTCTTTTTTCTTTTTTGTTATTTGATTGTTGGTCGATAAGCTGCAATTCTTGAGAGATTCAACTATTGACAATTCCCTTAAGATATTCAACTGTATTACTGAATAACCAGTAATTTTGTTCATGGGCCATTGACAAGCAAGATACCCTGCTTCTACCTTGCAGACAACTATCCAAGTGATTGCATCCCATTTTGGAGCTAGATTATGCGAATGGAACACACCTACTCCCACAATTTGGCAGGAACATGTGCACAATACCAATACAGGTAAAATCTTATTGCAGAGTGAAATGTATGGTTTGCGTTGTGATTAATCTTGTCAGTTATTGAGATAAATTTTCTATTTCCCCACAGCAGGAAAGAACACTTCAAATTCGATGCCAACCATACAGTCATTCTTCATTTTATACTATCTTTGTATATGGTTATAAAATTGTGACCTGATGGTGGCATTATGCTGTTGGCATTTTGTGGTCAGGAATACAGTATACATCCAAGTTGGATGAATTTGTAAATTTCATTGAGAAAATCAGGAAGTATGGATTAATCCCATCATCCTCTTCTGAGGACGCGAAACCATCAATTATACTCTTAATTGATGACCTTCCTATGATGAATGGAAGAGTTGCTTTTGAAAGACTCCAAAGCTGCTTGCTTCATCTTGTGAGATCAACTCAGTTACCGACAGCTATACTGGTATCAGATTATGATGAAGCAGATTCAGTAGATCATACAGCACGACGTTTGGAACAACTTCAGTTGTCTCTTGAGAATGCTGGGGCTTGTAAGGTTACTTTCGAGAACAAATTCAATGTTAAAATTGAGATTCTTTTATTTCTGAATGCTTAGTTTAAACTGCTCGGGAAAATTTTCAGGTTTCTTTTAACCCTATTACAAATAACTCCATCAAGAAGACGCTCAGTAGAATATGCAGACAGGAGCAGTGTAGTGTAACTGATGAACAACTTGATCTGATAGCAAAAGGCAGTGGAGGTGATATAAGACATGCAATTACCTCTTTGCAGCTCTATTGTGTGAAACCAGATCTAGTGCTCAATGGTTCCTATTCTACTCCAAGTTACTCGTATGGAAAAGAAGATGATATTGATGCTTTAGTTAGTGGAATTTCATTGTTATTTGGCAGAGATGAGACCCTCTCTCTATTTCATGCACTGGGAAAGTTTCTGCACAACAAAAGAGAAACTGAAGTTGCCAATGCTATTACACCCGGTATGTATTTATGAAATATATTTATTTTTTAAAATCTAATGGATGCATGTGCTTGTGAAAAGTGGGTGCATCTGGCATTCACTTCTCCTGTATCAGACAGTTTGATGATTCTGCCCTAAATGCTTCTGCAACAATGCACTCTTCTGAGTTCATTCTTTTGTTGTTGCAGGAGATGCATTCCTTGTGCAGGAGAATTTCTCCAGGTTACCATTGAAAATGGATGCTCCAGAAAAGGTTCTTTGTCAAGCACATGGGCAAGCCAGGCCAGTCACTGATTTTTTGCATGAAAACGGTAACCATCTTATATACCATATGCTCCTTCCTTGGGTGCTGGTTATTCAGATACTTCCTATCATTGCTCCCTCCTCCGTTCCCCTCTCTCCACATGCGCAGACATGTACACTCATGGAAACTTGGATAAACCTTGGGTTCTTTACCAGCTCCTGAGTAGTATTTTTCTTGCAGTGCTGGATTTTATAAGTGATGAAGCAATGGATGATGCCTGGCATGTTTCATCATACTTTAGTGATTCCGACTTGATTCTCTCTTCATTCCGAGGAATGTTGGCTAGATATAATGAGGCAGAAAATGTTCTCCAATCAGCTGCTGCTTCAGTTGCTGTTCGTGGGGTGCTATTTGGAAATTCTCATCCTTCACCTCCCAGGTTTTTATTAGAGGCTTGAAGCAGTTTATTATAGGAAAATCACCTTGGAGTTATCCTAAATCTTTCTATCGTGCAGATGGCATGCTATCCGGAAGCCAAAGCTCTGGCAGGTTGAAAAATCAATGCTGCACAATCAGGTAGGTTGGACTGGTCCTCTACACTTCCTGCTGCTGCATTCTTTCCTTCTGTAATCTGTGATTGTCAATCTGTCATTTGAAACTTAACTTGTTTTTTTTATTGAAAATGAAGAAGTCAATACTGTACAGCTTGAAGAGTTTGGGTTAGGTTTTTCAGTTCTCAGTCGGTACTATTTATGGAAATTGCATGTTCTATTTACTTTGCTACAATATGGATCTAGTGAAAAACGCAGTTTATTCTGCTAAAACACACACCATGATTACGAAGTTTCTGGATGGGTACTTGAAGACAGCCTATTTTCTTTGATTTTGCAGTGAACCGTCCAATCGTTAGAGGTTTGAACTGCTCATAAATATTATCTTCTGCCATTTAGGTGTGCCCTTTTAAGCATTTTAACAAACATTCAAGCAAATCTTTTAAATGGTTTTATGATCACATTGTCAGTTGCAATATGCATAGATGTTGGTAGGTGTTGATAGCTAATGTGATGGATTTAACTTATATAGGATGTTATGTTTGATGTGTCACTGCAGAAAGAGATAGTAAGACAGAGATTTATTGCTTATAATGGATCCAGCTCTTGTAACGTGTCAGATGTAGCTACTGGGTACATGCCTTTGTTGAAATGGCTTGAACATAGAGCATCTGGTTTTGAAGATAATCAAGCACTTGTGTACTGCAACAAGACAGACGGCGAGAGTTGCGATAGGATGGGTTTAGAAGACAAAGAAAGTGATATATCTGATGATGAAATAGAAGAGTGGTAAGAAATAGTGAGCGTATCAGATGGAAAGAGTAATTTAGGCTGGTACTCCATTGTAAAATTCTAGTCATTGCTTCGTATTGTCATTTTTTCCAACTTACCTCCCAAAAAGTGGAATGTAAATTTGTCTTTGGCGGTTCAGCATATTTTGAGATTTTTGTCGAGGTATATATCTAGTCAGATAGATCTGTCTGGGAAACTCTGGCTATTAATGCTGCTGGAACTGATTACTGACAAGCAAGCGTATATTTGTTAATCTAAATATGCCAGGCACCAAACATTGGTGTAATGGGATGAGTGTTTTAATATCAAACACAACCGAAGCAGGCCTGCAATGATAGGTTGCCAGACTCCGTCGTAGCTTGCTGGATTGGGATACCGGTTAACAGTTGAACTTACAGGTCAAGGGATCAAGTCCGATGAGGAATGGGATTACTTGCATTTTATAAGCAACCTCCCCAGCCTTTTGAATGGCCTTGTAAGGCTCATAAAACCTCGGGGTAAGCTCCATGTTCTTTCTCCATGCTAAACTCATTTGTTTATATAGTAGCAACTTTAAATAAACCTAGCCACCAACTTTAAAGATTCCTGTTATGGCCTTGTCAACCGTCTATTTCTAGAGCTTTTCAATTGCAACCTGAACCACTGATTCATACTATCTTCTTTGAATGACCTTTTCCATAGCTGCCACTGGAGTTGTTGTAGACTCAACCTCAATATTAGGGGGAGGGTAGCCATACAATGCCTGAAAGGGAGTTGTGAAAGGGAGTTGTTTTGATAGCTGAATGGTAGCTTGCTTGCATTGTACTAACATAGTGCTTGAGCTAGCCAATTACCCCACTTGCTAGGACAGTGCATGGGCACATTGGATGGAAGGATGTGCTCATCAATAATCTCACCCCCAGTAGTTTAAACACCTCTTTCCATAACAGGCTTGTAAAGACCTTCTAAGAAGGTAATCCATGGGGACTTATAACCATGCTCCAATAATAAGTGAGCAATTTCTTTAGCAATAAATGAATGTGTGATAGCCAAGAAATGTGCATATTTTAAGAATTTATCCACAATAACTAGAATGATATTCTTTCCTCTTGATCTTGGCAATCTTTCCACAAAATCTATTATTATATTTCTTCAAATATCCTTAAGTGTAGGCAATGGTTGAAGCAGAATATAATAAGACATCATTTTCATCTTCGCCTGTTTACATACATCATATTCCTTTATAATTTTTTTATTTTTTATTTGAGCATTTATAGAAGGCTAGTAGAACATGGTCTTAAACCTGTTGTAAGAGTTTAGGATTCAAGATTAACGAGCCTTTCCTTGAAGTTCCCTTAACAACCAATGACAATCATGTTGTTATACCTTAGGACAATTCTACTGTTATACCTCAAGACTTCTTCTGAACATGCATACGTTGGCTATTTATCCATGTTGATTACCTGCTCTGCCACAATAATTTTAAACAACTCATTTCTTTCATAAGTTTCATATACTTGTTCGTACCAAGTTGGTGTAATCGTAGTAATGGCTGCTAAGTCATCACTCTCTTTCTTATAATCTAATTGTCTTCCAGTCGTCATCTTCCTTGATGCTTAGATAAAGCATCAACTGCCATGTTTTCCTTCCCTTCTTTTGTGTATTAGATGATGTCTCTCAATCCCAACATTCTAGCTAGTCCTTTCCTTTAGATAGGTGTATGGAGTTTTTGTTCTGGAAAAAACTTACTAAACATGTTCCAAATAATATCTCCATCTCTCCACTACCATGAGAATAACCATATATTCCTTTTCATTTATGGATAAACCAAGATTCATAATTAGGCATAATGCTTTATTAAAGCATGTCAAGGGTCTTCTATTATGACTAAACACAGCTCCTAATCCAATAGCACTAGCATCGGTTTCTAAGACAAAGGGTATATTAAAGTCTAGTAAGGCCAAAATTAGTGTCTTGCTTAAAGCTTCCTTTAAGCCATCTAATGCTACATGTGATCTCTCATTCTAGTTATAATTGTTCTTTTTTAATTGCTTAGTCAGCGGTTTGCTTATAACTCTTAAGTTTCTTAATTTGTTTTTGTAATAACCGGTTAATCAAAAAAATCCCCTCAATTCCTTAACCAACTGTGGTGTAGGCTAGTTTCTAATTGCTTCAGTTTTCTTTGAATTAGTAGCCACTCCTTCTGAAGGGATTATAGGATCAAGATATTCAACTTTCTTTTTGCAAGAAGAACAATTAGAATCCGTTTATTTGCGTGGTTTCTTCTGTGTTTGAAGTAACCACAGGCAAATAATTGCTTGGTAACATTCAAAACGCAATTTATTCTTGATGGGGCCCACTGTATTTTGCATTAAAAACACAAGTTTTATCAAAACAGCTCTTAACTGCTTTTCTTCTCTACACTGTTTATTTTTTAAAGTGAATAGTATGTTTTTTTTAAAAAAACCAGTGCAGTGAATTATAAATGCATTCGCACTGTTCACGTTCACGTGAACAATAATTTTGTTTTTGAAAAACTAGTTTAGAGTGAATTAAATTTACTCGCACTGTAATCTCAATTTTATTCATAATAATATTTTATCTAATTTTATTGCACGTTCAAAAAATCATGAAAACTGTAGTTCTTGTCGGATGGATTTTGTATGTAATGGAATTGTAGATAGTTTAATGGAACAACAAAAAATATTTTATAGAAAGTATTATTTATTTCATGAAGTAATAGTAGTAGTTAAATTTATAATATTTAAATTAAAAACCATCAATATATATATATATATATATATATTATTTTATAATCTCAATTTGAAAAGTAATTTTTTAACCAAATATATTAAACTACTATTTATTCAATCTTAAATTCGACCACATTTTTAATCAAACATGTATAAATACCAAATCTACCTCAACTAAAAATATTTTTTTATAAACTAATTTTCTTTTTCAAATCACAACTACAACAGCTACCACAATATCAAACACACTAGACTTCTTCAAAAATAACTGATTCTTTTGCAATATCTCCAAAACCATCCTCAAATGTTGAATATGTAAC
>Ga0325411_1008390_pt1 | contig 11192 bp, 4 predicted proteins | sample PopdelMetagenome_13_FD_206181 | JGI IMG/M metagenome (GOLD analysis project Ga0325411, IMG submission 206181) | Populus deltoides microbial communities from Bellville, Georgia, United States - Xylem-PdIQD-R4 | ecosystem: Host-associated > Plants > Phyllosphere > Stem > Wood/Secondary xylem...
AAACTATCAAATAATATGATTGCATCAAAAAATAAGAAAATCACAAAGTTCAATGGCCAATAATTTAATATCAAATGATGAAATTGAAAAAACATCAATTTCATAAGAAAAACATTGAGTAATGAAATCTGAGTCAACTCATGTTAACTTAACTAACACATCACCCGAGATATGAGATCATGATAACTCTATAAAAAACAAAGTGGAACAAATAATGAAGCTCAATGCTCAATAACTCAATATTGAATGATAAAAAATTAATTTTTAATAACAGACCTAAAACAAAGGCTGAACTTAAACTGGGTTTAAGTTATGAGATCAGGGTTATCCTATAGAAAGGCAAACAAGCAAAAAATCATGAAGTAAAATTTTGAATCATAAAAAAATTTAAAAACCAAACAAATAGAATTTAAAAAAAAAATGAGAACCAATTCTGGTATAAAAACTAAATAAAAAAACAATTATGGACTAAATTGAAAAACAAAATAAATTAAGAAAGTGATTAAAAAAATAGCAATCAAAAGAATGAAGACCAAAATTGGATAAAAAATTAAATGAAATAAAATATTGAGGGCCAAAATTAAAAAGCAACAAGAAAATGATGAGAAATAACAATAAAAAAAAGAAGGATCAAAATTGGATAAAAAAATAAAATGAAATAAAATAAGGAGGGAAGAAACTAAAACAAAAATAAATAAAAAGACGGATAAAACACAAGAAAAGAGCAATAAAAAGAATGAGGACCAAATTGGATAAAAAAATGAAAACAAAAGTGCCTAGAATGGAATTGGGAAAAAAAAACTTTAAAAAGCATTGAAAGCAAAACAAATAGTAATTAAAATAATAAAAGCCAAACTTGATAGAAATACAAACTAAAGGACCCAATCAAATTTTAAAAGGGTTGACGTGAATTTCTAAGCTAAGAGAGAGAAAATAGGGAGGAAAAGAAGAAAAAGGTCACTAGAGTCCCTCCATATTGCCACAATATGCACACGCCCCACCAACAAGAAGAGGATGACGCGTCACTCTAAACACCATTTCATATAACGATGTTTGGTAATCGAATAACCCCACACATGCCACCTAAATGTCACAGAGGCCGCCACACGCTGACACTTGCATTGCATGCATCAATACCTATTTTTTAATAATTATTAATTTTTAAAATTATCAAACTGCCCCTAAATGAATCTAAAAATAAATAAAGTAAAACGACTAAAAAGACCTTGAAACCATCTTTGGAGTTTTTTATTATTATTTTCACTACCAAAAAATTGATAAATACAAACAGAAATACCGAGAGAATATTTCTGTCGGTAACTTTCTGAGGGATTTTACCGATGGAAATATTCTCTCGGTATATACCAAAGGAATTACAGTGGGAAAAAAAATTAAAACAAAGCCAAAAAAAATGATGACATGTCATTTTTACCAACGGATTTACCGACGGATTTATTTCGTCGATAAACTGTGAACACTGTTTATCATGTCAATTACAAAGGGAATCACCGACGGAATTTTCCGTCGATATTTTCCAGAGAGCTCCAGAACTGTTCACTTTCCAATTGCAATGTTAATTGTTGTTCTTTACGGACAAAATCACTGACAGATTGAAAAGTCGTCTGTGTTATTTGGCAGTTTTCTGAAACAATTCAATTAATTTAAAATTTTCATTTAAATATTACAGACGGAATCACCAACGGATTGAAAAATCATCAGTAATTTTTTGGAGGTTTCTGATAAAATTTTACGAAATTGAAAATTTAAATTAAATATTACTGATAGAATTACCGACGGAATAATTAAAAAATATTAATATTCAATTATCTGTCGGTAAATCCTTCGGTAACGCGCCCAAATAAAAAGCATGAATCCCTTTATTTCACAAGAGACATACTCATTTCTTATTCTTCTTCTTCTTCTTCTTCTTCTTCTTCTTCACTATATGTAAAAAACATTATTAAGGTATGTCTTCTTCTTCTTCTTCACTATATGTAAAAAACATAATTTTTTATCTATTTCTTTCTCTTCTTTTCTCTCCTCATCTCCTTCTCTTTACCTCCATGCTTGGGTATGTCTTATTCTTCTTTCTTCTTTTATCCTCTTAGTTTTTTTTTAATTAATATGCTTAACGAAAATTTTTTTCTTTCCTTAGCTTCACTTGCAACTACATTAAGGTAAGATTTTTCTTTTTTCTTCTTTTTTCATGATTTTTTTCACTATATTTGTTTTTTATTTTATTTTTAATTTTTTTTGTTCTTAATAATTGTATAAATGTTGTTGTGAGATTTTTGTTTCATATGAGATCAATTTTTAGTAGATTTATATATAGGATTTTTAAATTTTTAGCAATTGCAACTTCATTTTTTTCATATGAATTTTTTTAGTTGAATTTATTTGTTGCAAATTTATTTGAGTTGATTTTCTTATTCTTTTTTCCAAGCATTTTGAGTATATATTATACAGTGTTAATTTATGTTAATTTAATTATTTTATAATTTTATAAAATGAATTTTTTTAAAATATTTTTAAATAATTACCGATGAAATTACCAATGAAAATTCCATCGGTAAATCCGTTGGTAATAAAAAAATTATTACCGAGGGATATACCGATGAAATGAAGCGGATAAATTTATTTTTTATTACCAACGGATTTACCGATGGATAAAAAATTACCAACGAAAGATTCATCGACGGAGCATTTCCGTCGGTGATTCCGTCGGTAAATTAATTTCCGACGGAATATGTGTCTTACGCCGACGGAAAAATTCCATCGGTAAAACTGTTAAATCTTGTAGTGTTTAAGGGCTATTATGTCACTTCATTGTTCTAAAAAAAATAAAAAGATGCAAATGCCCCTTTGTGCAAGTTTATTTATTTATTTATTTATTTTTGCTTTTAAGGGTATTAGAGTAATTTTACTATGCAAAAAATATTAAAAAGACAAGTTTTTTTTTGCTTTTAAAAGCAACAAAGTCATTTCACTATACTAAAAAATATGTGTGGACTAATTTATAATCAATCAATCTTGTAATTCCTAATGAATCCCCTGAAAAAGATGATTTAACATCTAATTGCAAGTTTTGTTAGTTTTTTTTATAAGGGAAAAAATGTCAATACACTGTTCCAATGAAGTGTAATGTGACTTGGATCATATTGTTTTAGTAATGTCTTTTAAAGTTTTTTTTGTTAATTACCTAGTTTATCCTGATACAATAGAATAAGTTTTTAATATAACTTTATATCCTTAATTGATGCAATTTTATCCAAATAAAATAATTGAGTCTTTAATCTATTATTTTGTTAACTTTTTCCATCAAAATTAACATAATTTGCCAAACACATGTTTTAATATTATACTAAAAAAGACAAACTTGTTGAAGTATGAGACGATCACCGGATAGTGAGAAGTAAAAGGAAGGATAAGGATCGTTTGAAGAGGGAGAGAAGTTTGGTCTCATGTGAATTATTTTTTAAAAAAGTTTTTATATTTATCACATGTTTTGCACATGATTAGCAAATCTATAGACCTTATAGTCATTTTCAGTATAATAGTTAAGAGGGGAAAAATTTTTATTAATAAGAAAAATGAAAATTAGGATGAGCAATTGATATTATTTGATCTTGAAAAGATAAGAAAAATATAAGGATTAAAAAGGAGAATTCAAAAAATCAAGGGGTGCAATTGCCCTTTCTCTAATGTGTAGCTTCTCTCTTAAGTATAATATTAAGTCATATCATATGTATAAATAATTTAGCCAATTTAAACAAAAGAAGTTAACATGAGTGTAGATTGAAAATAAATTTAATAATTTTTATAAATTATATAAATCAAAATTTACTCTATTATATATAAATTATTTCAAGTAAAATAAAACTATAATCATAAATTCAAGTCTAAAATATTTTAAGTATTTTCCTCCCCTCCATTACCCTTCTCTCCCATCTAGAAGGGAGAAGTTTTAATAGAAAAGAAGAAGAATGGAGGTTAAAATAGTTCTTGATGGATCCAAATAAAATGGGTTAAAAAAACCTTTAAAAAAACCCCTTAAAAATCCCAAAGAGCATCTCTTTGGGCTCGAGCTACCACGTTCAAACCCAATTGCTATCAAGATATATGGGCTTGAGCATAGAGGTTTGAGTCATGTTAGGCATGTTGTTACGCCTTGCAAGCAAGCCTTGCTAGGCATGACACCATGCTGGGCGTGTCGTGCCCAACAAGAGTTAGGAGTGCTCAGTGCTCCAGCACCCCTTACTAGGTTCAAGCGTTGTGCATGAACCTAATTACTTCGGGTGTTAAGGGTGCAAACACCCTTGTGTAATTGGATTCGGGCATTAAGCCTAGACCCAATTATGTTTTGGACTCGGACACACATCTTTGAGCCCAATACTCATCAAAGAATTTTTTTTGAAACCTCATATGGATCCCTTAGTATTTTATATTGATATAATACATATTATTTTGAGATTACTTGAACTAAAAAATTAACCAATTATTCAATACATCAATTTTATTTCTAAATATCTTGGATTTTAAAACTCATCAGTTCTCTTCACCTATTACAATGTTTTCCCATGTAAACTAATCACTTTCTCCTTTATTTCTCATCCCTTTTCCTAAATAAACCATTAAGAAAAAAAATTAATGGATTAAAATGAAATGGATGTTAATAAAAACACCTTAGAGTTTAAGACTTGAAATAAAAAAAAATGGTTTAAAATGTTAATCAAAATAAAATGGTCCGTAGATTATGAGATATTTGTACAAATTAGCCATAGATAATATAAAGAAAAGATTCAAAACTCCTTGATTTGATGGTAACTTGGCACTATAAAGACTCTGTTCTAAAATCATTTGTTCAATGGACTGGGACAGGATACATGACTTGGTCTACAGAAACCGAGTGTGTACATCAACTTCTCATGGGTCCATAGTTGATTGAGTGCTTCTTCGCGTGGTAGTGGATAGACATGTTAGTCCCACAAATAAATTTCATTGAAATGAATGGAGAGAAGTGGTGGGGATGGACCACCATGGAAAGGTGCTGTGCGACAGGGCGGAGCCCACGGGGAGATGGCGTGTGCCGGTGGCGCACGTGAAGGGCATGATGTTGGGCCCACCACAACGTTTTCATTTATGGAGCCTACTTTTTGAGCAAACCACTACCTCACTCACATGCCCATAAGCAGCAAATGCAAAACCGACACCTTTTCCATTTCTGGCGTCGCTATCCAGTGCCTCCCAAAAGGACGATAACATGAGATTTTTTTCCCCTTGCTTCGGGACAATGTGCCCCAATCTTAATGACTTCATTTTTATTTTATTTATTTTTTCATACAATCTCAATTGAAATTATTTAAACTTAATTATAAAAAGGTTGGATCATTTTTAACACGAATTCTCTTTGCAAAGCTTTAAAAATCTAATGTATCCATTTTGTAACAAGAAAAATAATTTAATAAACATATTTTAAATTCATAACCTCTTGCCTCTTTTATATCATTTTCTTTTTCAATTTTCACGAAATTTATTGATCCTTCAGCAGATCAACTACGTTACAAATAAAAGAAAAATGTAACTAATTATTTTTATTCTATTGATGTCACTCACTCATTAATTCTTTTAAATTAGGGCTTGCTTTGTGGGGTTTGGGGCTAAAAAGTATTAAAATTATTAGATTTTGAGTTTTTTTATATATTGTTTGAGATTATGGTAATGATTATAATTTAAAGTGTTTTTTGCTTAGAAATATATTAAAATAATATTTTTTTATTTTTTTAATTTTTTTTGAAATCAGTATATCAAAATTATCTAAATACATTAAAAAAATAATTTTTAATAAAAAAATAAATTAAATTTTTAAAAAAATATGATTTTAACCACATTTCAAAACCCAAACGTGAAATTATACTAACACATGACAGTCTCTAGACTTACAGTGCATGGCGTTAATTGTTTTTTAATCTTAGTGACTTAAATATTTTATTTAATCATACAATCTTTTATCTATAAAAAAAAAATTACTATTTTATTACATATGAGTGATTGAGATATCCAATATATTTGCAAAATATTAATTATTCTCTAAGAAAGAGTGATCCAACGGATTGCCATGTGTCAGGGAGGAGGAATTCCTCATGCTTTCTATAGCAGGAAATTATTGTTCTTAAAATAATTAAATAATAATTTTTTTTTGATGCAAATTCCTCTGACACAGTATAAAAATGTTAATAAATATAACTAAAATCTAGTTTAACTAATTATATTTTAAATTTATTTTTTAAAAATTATTAGTTCGAGTCTCACAATCTTAAGATGACTAGAGACTTATATAGTTGTTAATTTTAGGGCCCATAAAATTAATTGATGTGCACACAAGCTGGCCCATACACGCATATTAATTCAAAAAAATGTTAATAAATATAAATTATAAAGAAAATAATTAAAGTTATTAAATATTTTCTTTATTTTTTTTATTTTTCATTAAAAAGGTTTCTTGTCTTTTTAATCATTACAACCTATTTTGTTGGCTAAATAATTAATTATATCTACAACATATAGTAGTAGCATTGTTATTTATCATGTGTTAGGTTGGAGGAACTCCTACTGTCTTGGGACAGCTAGAAATTTCATCATTAAACAGTCCATTGACCAACGTTAATCACACCTTTTTTTCCTCTCAAAAAAGGCCTTTTTTTTTAGTGTCAAGTCCTTTCATCTTATCTACTTCTATTTCTCCTTTTCTATTTCTTAAAAAATAACAAAAAAATAGAAAAAGAATATGAATTGAACAAAAGGATTACTTTATAACTTTAATAAAAAAAAAATAAGAATTAAATATACAGTTTTTAAAATCATCAGGATTAATTAATTTTGTTTTTCTAAACTACAGGACTAATTTATAATTAACTCTAAGCACCTATCTGCATATCTCTATAGTTGAAGCAGTTATAGAATTACTAAATTACCCTCAATAAAATGAATTATTTGTTATTTTCAAGGGCCAAATAGGTATTTCATCTAAAAATCTAAAAACATCACCCATTATCTCTATCTTTGTCACTTTGATCCCTTGTTTTTTAATTTCACATTCTCCTAACAAATTCACCTAAATTTACCTATTATTTGATCTAATAAGGGCTAAAAAAAAGGGATGAAAGAAAAAAATATTATGTACAATGTGTCCACAATATTTTGTAAGACAATTCACAAGGCATTTTTCATAATAAATTCTCTACTTTTTGAGTATTACTTACTAGCTATTTGACCCGTTATGTTCTATGCCGTGGGTTAAATATTTTTTTCATTAAAAAAAATGTATATGCAAGATTTTCCGACGTGTATTTGTATATATAAAAAAATTATAAGTGTAACTCAAAAGGCTTATAGATACATATAATCAAATAAATCAAGATCTATGTATATTAGAAAATAGAAAAAAACTCATTAATAATAAATGAAGATGAAAATGAAAAATTTGATAGATATATATAGATCAAGATATTTGACATTATAACAATGGCCTTTGACCGAATAGTGTTTAATGACTTTGTCTACAAAAATAAATCTTTTATTTAATCAAATGATAATAGAAATAGATACATATGAAATTGATTGAATAAAATAAAAGGAAAAAATATTATGTAAGATTACACATATTAAAAATATTATCCAAAAATAAATACTTTTATTTATATAAAACATAAAAAAATATAGATGAATTAGAATAATCTCTTCAAAAATTAAATGCATACAAAATAACTAAAAAAATAATCATCATTTAAAAGAAGCTATATAAATAAAAATAAAAGAGAGAAGGGGTATTGATTAAAAAACTAAAAAAATAATAATTTTGAAAAAATACATATATATAAAAGCACCAATTAAAAAAAATAAGTTTAGAAAAAAACTAGAAAAAAAAAGGTTAGGCACTACTCAGCTTAGCAAGCTAGACTAGTCCACATAGCACATTTCATAATGGTTTGTGCTATTAATATTTTTTTATTGCAGAGTAGGCATACGACATGTCATTCGTCCTAATTATTATTTTTTAAATAAAGTAAATGATACGTTGTCTGATTTTGTTCATAATTTGTCCACTATGGTTTTTTTTTTTATCTTAAAACCTTATTTTTCAAATCAATTTAACTAAAAACATCTAGAGAAAAAACCCTAGGCACCTTAATAAACCTATTCATGTCCTTAAAAAACTAAAAAAATCATCCTGAAACAAAAATTCTTCTCAATTTTAGATATGTTTTTTCAGGCTCTTTGAAAGTAAAATAAACATCTAAGATGAACTTTCTTTATTAAATGGAACCACTTGATAGAAAAAATGAATGTTTTAGCTGCCAAAATGGGCAGTTGAAAATGAATTATCTATAAAAAAGAAAAACATCAATTTGGTTTCTAAGATATTTTTTGGTACATTAGCATTGCAAATCTAACAACAAGACCAAACAAAAAACCCATCATGGAGGCTGGACCTATATCATAAATTGGTGTCCTAGGAGCACCCAAATCCCTATCTGGGCATCACTACACAAATTGCTGGTTGCTTTCAAGAGAATCGTGTTGAGAAGCTAAGAAATGGTCCCGGGTCGCTTGCATCCACTAATTTGAGATCCTATAATCTTCCAACATTAATACATACTACCTCATGGGCAACCGAGAAGGCAGGCAAGGGTACTCCAATATATATATATATATATAACCTGGTCAAATGATCATAAGTTAAAATATCATAATTCTTCTTTAACAATCATTAATCTAGGTTTTCAAGATTTGGTTAAAGTTTCTTGACATCACTTAAATAAATCCGACACTAAGAATTTGTTTTACATTGTGATCTAACATGTGTTTTGCCACAACTATATATTTATGATTTTTTGGTTAAACCTCATTTATCATATATTTGTATGTATTCCACTAAAAATTACATCTTAAAACTTTAGTTAAAAAAAATTATAATTTATATATTTTTTAATTTTTTTCTCTAAAATATAACTATAAAAACTATCATAGCGCCAAATTTATAGTATAATATGGCTTTAAAACTATAGTATTTTTTTCCACCTGCTTTATATTTAATATTTGTTTGAAAATATAATAGATGTTGTTTTTAAAATATTTTTAATAAAAATATATTAAAATAATATTTGTTTTATATTTTTAATATTATTATACCGATAAAAAATTATTAATTTAAATATTTAATAAAAATCATAAATTTAAAAATTCAATACACCTTAATTAGGCATCATTATAACAGAGGAGGTTAATTTGTAATGTGTCAATTGTCAAAATCAACTTGGGATCCAGTGTAGGACTGGGATAATTCCAATACGAACACTGCCAAACGAACCATTCGGCCTGGGTCCTACCCACTAGCATGACAGCGGTTGGACCAATAATGCAACAAAGGCACAAGGTGGCTTGGTTTGTGGAAGAAAAGCTAGCTAGAACAGTTTGAAATCTAATTTAACCTTGTAAAATAAACAAACCAGCTTCAAACATAATATTAACAAAAAGTAATTAGAAAAGGAATTTTCACCCTACCTTACGAGTCAAATCATTATTTATTGAATTAGAACTCTATTATACTAACTCGAATTGATTCAAATCATTTTTTTTACATGATATCTTCTTTTCATGTTTAATAGGTTAAAAATTAAACTACACTCTTTATTTTTTATTAGCTGACTCAATCTAGTTTATAACTCAAGTCTTTTATTTTTTTATGCGTTGTCTCAACATTATTTTTAACTCAAAAAAAATCCTACTCCTATATACTCTTTATTTAATGAATCACATTAATTTCACCATGGTTTTGTTCTAAAAGCAGTATATGATAAAACCTAACACATCAATGATTGCTGAATCATAATAGTCAAACTCAAATCAATAATTAAGATTAGTATATAAAAGAATCTCCAATAATTTCATGAAAAAGAGAGAAACTCAAGCCCGTTATGGAGTTGCTAGATGATGATTATGCATTGACAACATTTTAAATTGTTGTTTAAAATAATCAACAAAAATCTTCATTTCAGAAAACCAAATAATTATATCAGTTATTGGAAAAAACTACGAAACAAGCTTTTACTCCACACAACAATCAATAGTAAAATATCAATTGAACTATATGTCTAATGGTAAAAAAGCAAAAACAAAAAAGTAAATGTCCTCAAAGAATCGGTCCATATGGTAAGTACAAAATTATTCAACCTAAGATTTGAAATTCAAATCTTATAGCTTACTTTTCCTTAAAGTGGGATATCTACGCTTTAATTAACCCTACATACTATTAGATTGGTCTTTGGAAAATATTTAATAAAATTAGAGTTTGCAAATGTAAATTATGGTTTTTATTATTATTATTATTATTCCTATTAGATGGTTCATCGTACTACCTAACATATAAATTTACCTATTATGAGAACAAAAATCTTATTTTTCATATAAATAAAAGTGATTGCGTGCAAATCTTTAAAGGGTCAGAATAATTTTCTCTGAATATTAATAATATATGGTGTGTATATAATTATCAATTTTGATAAATTTGAAACATGAAAAAAATGTAAATAAAATTGATATGTTGCTAATAAAAATTAAGGATATAAAATGTTACATTTCAACTTGCCAACCAAATAAAACTTTTATTAATGACTAGAAGAATATTATTTAATGATATTAATTAATATGAATTTTATTTGCATTTTTTAATTCAAATTTATCAAAATTCATAATTATATACACACCAATTTATTAGTAATATTTAGAGAAAATTACTCTAACTCTTCTAAAGTTTGAACGCAATTTTTTTTCTCTATAATTTAGAAGTTATATTTTACATACCATTATCTATAATATTTATAACACTTAACAGACTAACTTGAGTGCATGAAAAATTAGTCAATAATTTTTTTTAAAAAAAATATAGAATTGATATTATAATTAAATTAACAACTATAGAGCCCTTACATATCAACTATTACAATATTGATATCAATGTAACTGTTACAGTTTTTATAAAAAAAACTAGCACTTTATGTCCCATTTTTAAACACCATTTTCAACCACCATATCATCATTTACATCCTCCCATTTTTAAACACTCTTCTCACTCCCCATGAATCATTCATACCTTCCATTTAAATCATGTCCCTAGCCATCATTTACAACCAACA
>Ga0325411_1008391_pt1 | contig 11190 bp, 7 predicted proteins | sample PopdelMetagenome_13_FD_206181 | JGI IMG/M metagenome (GOLD analysis project Ga0325411, IMG submission 206181) | Populus deltoides microbial communities from Bellville, Georgia, United States - Xylem-PdIQD-R4 | ecosystem: Host-associated > Plants > Phyllosphere > Stem > Wood/Secondary xylem...
CCGCAACCCCCCCTCCTCTCCCTCTCAAGATAATAGCAGGAGCAGACGCTTTCGGCTGCTCCCTCAAAGACACACTGGTCTCTCACCTCCGTTCTCTCAACATAGAAGTAGAAGACCTCGGCACTTCCTCCTACTACTCCATCGCCGCCGAGGTGGGCCGCCTTGTCTCCGCTGCGTCCACTACCCCATCATCCCCAACCCCAGAAATCCGTGGCCTTGTTGCGTGCGGCACTGGTGTCGGTGTCTCCATCTTTGCCAACAAATTCCCAGGCGTCTTCGCTGCAACCTGCCTTTCCACTGCAGACGCCGCCAACTCCCGATCCATCAACAACTCCAACGTCCTTGCCGTCTCCGGCATGGCAACATCCCCGGACTCCGCCATAGAAATCCTCGACACTTGGCTTAAAACCCCTTTTAAGTCTCCTTGTCCGGCCTCGAATTCTGCTCCATGGGGGGAAGAAATAGAATCCTTCTTGGACAACTCGCTCAGCGAGATGCCTGTAATTGGTGCAAAACTTTCTGATCCTAAACAACAAGAGGAGGGAAGTATAAACACAAGCGCGTGCGCACTCTGCTGCCTGGTGAAAAACAGAAAATTAGAACCCATCGAGATTATTCCTGGCGGGGCAATGAAGATAGTTAGAGAGAGCCCAACATCAGCTATAGTAAGTTTCAAAGCAGGGAGTGTAGAGCCTGCACATCATCATACATTTGGGCATGATTTGGTGGTGTTAAAAGGGAGTAAAAGGGTGTGGAATTTGAGTAAGAAAGCAAAATATGATCTGGTTGTTGGCGATTATTTGTTCACACCGGCCGGAGATGTGCATAGAGTGAAGTATTTTGAGGATACTGAGTTTTTTATCAAGTGGGAAGGGAAATGGGACATTTTCTTTGATGAAGAGATGGAGGTTGCTAAGAGTGAAATTGAGAAGGAAGCAGAGGATGGGTTTGAGTTGGTAAAGTAAGATAACACGTGTGATTTGAACTGGCTTGAGCTTAATAATGTCTTTGTGCCTCTGGTATGTCATGTTGGTTAATGATCTTTTGCCCTGTTAATTTTGATGTGCGGCTGTGTGTTAAAGAACCAATAAAAATGATGAATCAAGCGTTTGTTTTGAATAATCCATGTGGTTTACTTGATGCTTTTTACTCTTTTGATGTTGATTTCTAGCTATTGTGATTTCTGTCAATGGTTGGACACTGTTTTATGCAAATTTGATGTTTGTCAATGCTGCTGTTTCACACCCTTTAAGAGCAGACAACAGATTCCATGCTTGATTAGGCAGAAATGGTGGATAATACATGCATAATGGTTAATTGATCATAGATTTTCATTAAAAGAATCTCTGCTTCACTGGCTAGCTTCCTTGCTCTAGCATAGAAACTGGGGGCAAAAGAAAGAAACCAGATGTGATTTCAACTTTGTATAAACCATGTGGACTCTGCAGGAAAATGAATCTTTTCTAGTAATCTGAGTTTAGGCCATCTTTCTCATGAACATATTCCCTTGATTACTGTCCATCGCAATGTTCGATGTTGTGTTGTACGCAAGCTAGGAGATGCCATCGAAGTCTGTTTTCTTTCCATTTTGCTTATTGTTTACTAGCTAATTCAAGGATTCCATACAATAATGTCTTGTGGCTTCTGTCATCCATGTGCATAGAGTTATTCAAGGAAAAAAATCTCTTAGTTAAACGACAGATTTCTTACAGAAACTGTTGTCAGATCTGGAGCAATGATCTAGATCCGAATCGGCAGAGTGTGACATGGGAGCATTGACACGTAGCCTCCATTTATTTTCTTTCCAAAGGTCGTCCATTTTCACATCGTAGTCAAGTATTTTTCTTTTCAGTGAGGGAGCCAGGAAGGATCTTATAATTTCCAATCATAGTCATGTATTTTTTGGTATTGTGGAGGCTAGAGAGCCACAGCTACTACACCGCGGTACTAACTGCATCGAAAAGCATGCATCTATTCCCAAAATCATTTTGCAAAAGCAAACACATCACTGAACATACTCTAAAAGACATGTTTGTCCAAGCGAGGACTCTAGAGCTTTCTTTTACTGCAATTACCAAGTTCATCTACGTCAAAAACTAGGGAATTTATTGGGGGAAAAAACCCTTCCCACTGCCAAAAGCAACCGATCATCGTATGGTTATTCTGTGTAGTAGACTCCACGTTGCCATTGGCTCGTTCTCTTGGACTTTTGTATGCCATCCTCATTCCGGGCTTTATTGCCCGCATTCCTGCGTTTCACCTAGACCTATAACGTGGGATCCAGGCCATGATGCTCCTTAAGGAATAAATACATCTTTCTTTTTTTGATAAAAATAAATAAATCATTCAAGCCATTGTAGACAGTGTGGTCTCACGGTTGAGACCGTGTATTTATAAGTGTTTAATTAATTAATATATACCACAATTGTATATAATTTGAAACCTGATTAAGAAAAATCTATAATTTATAATTTTTCTTAAACTTACTCTTTCAAACCATAATTATAAAAACTATCTCAATGCCATGTCCAGGATTCTTTGTCTAGGTGGTTGAAACTCCATTTCAACCACTGAGATAAATACTGTAAATACCATGATCGTTACATGACTTGACAACAAGGCATATGACAGCATCAACGCCTAGATTGCCTAATAACTGAAACTAATCTATACATTGGAAAAGTTTTGAATTGCATAAATCATAAACTTAACCTTATTGGCATCATATACCCAACAACTATTTATTTCAGCCATGAATCATGAAGCAAGCTTTGATATGTGATATGTAATTGCTATCATACAAGACTGAGCTCATCAGTTACTGTGTTAGAATTTGCGCAGTCTTGAGATTCGACAGCTGCACGTTTTTTCCTTAAAGCTACTAACTCTTCCCCAGCATCGCAAATGTATGCTGAAGCTTGTCTGCCGGACAAAGTCGCTCCTTCCATGCTGTCTATGTAATCCTGTTCAATGCAGAAACAATGCTGGATTTACTGCAGTTTTTATTACATTTTCACTCAAATAAAACCAAGTGTTGCAGAAACATCAACTTCCAATTTTTTTCCAGATTTTGCTGGATTTCATTCACTCAACTTATGCGCTTATGCTTGTATGACACTACTGATAAACAAGGAAACTTAGATTAGCCTGTTAATCTCTGATGGTTTTTCCCTTTTAATTAATAGGTGTTTTCATCCAGAAAACTGTGGGGGCAAACACTAGAAGCTGCCTTTCAGTCAAGCTAAAAGGTGAACGGAAATTTATGTTACCTGTTTTGTGTATGAGCCAGCAAGGAAGAAATTTTTCACAGGTGTCTTCTGATCAGGTCTGAAAGGATCTTTGCCAGGTCCTTCACGATATAAAGATTGCGCAATCTTTACAACGGATGACCAGATAACTTCTAGACCTTGGGATGAGGGGAACAAAGCCAGGACCTGATTATGGAAATAAAAAAAATAAGTGCATGAAAACGAGAATATTGCACAACAATAATTGGAATCAACAATTCATAATTCTATACACAAAAAAGATTCAACCACTAGCTACAAAAGCAACAAACACAATATTTTACCATCTTGTTATATGAAAGCTAACATCTTTGATAATAGAAACCTTTGATCTCAAATTGCCTTTTGGCCTGCCAAGGGCCCATATCACAAAAAAAGAGCAATTATGGGTGGTATCACAGCTGAAAAGGACTTGCATTCAAGCCTGGTTACTAGGTGCACAAACAATTTTAAATTCTAGTACTTCCCAAGTAAGCTGATTTTGATGTCCTAAAATGAATAGAGATGTTATCTTTATTCACATAAATGAGTATAGGTTGTTTACACATGTCAATGACATGCAGATGGTAGATTTTCAAGGTGTGACTACTGCCATCTGAAGCCAAGTTTACCATGTGTGCTCTCATGCAAAAGGTGTGTGTGTAGAAATGAAAGAAGCCTTATGGATAAGTGCTCTGTCAAGCCGAACAATTTAAATTCAGAAGTTACTAAAGCCTGAAGAATTTAATCAAAGACTACCCACATTATGTTCTTGCATGACTTCCCAGAGTGTGTAATAGGGCTTATAACCTTATATAGTAGATGACTTTAGGCCTTAAGAGATAGCGTCTAAATGCTACAAACCTGCTTTGAGACTCTCTCTATGATTTTATCATTTGTCAAGGACATGTAAGGATCTCCAGGTGTCAGTACACATCTGAAACATTTGATTTTTGTGATTACAACAGAATGGGATGGAAATATAAAAGAGAACTATAGGGATACGTAAGGTAGATCATCAATATTCCTTATAAAAAGCAGAAGCTAGCAGCAGTATACTGATAGTAGAGATATTTTTTTTCTTACTGAAGCAATGAACCTTGTCCTTCAATGTAGTAATCCTCTGGGGAAGCGAGTGCTAGGTCAGCAAAACAAGAAAAATCTGCATCTGGGGTATACAGGAGGTTATCTAAGCCAGCAGCTTGCCGCAACTGCCTATAAATCAAAAGAAGCAAGGGTTTATTGGAAAAGATGCCTATGAATAGTCTCAGCTATTATCAAAGCAAATAATATTCTTCGTCATTTAAAAGCATCCTGCTTTCACAATCAGAGCACCAGCATAGATAGAAATTCACCTTGATCGTTCTAGATCCTGCAATTCTGTAACCCAGCCATTGTATCTAAGCTGTACTGTGACAACAGGTACTCCCACTAGCTCATAAATATTATCGAAGAACTTTGATTCCCTCCACTGGGATGGAAGTAGTCTTTTAATTCCAGGGACATCACAAGCTGCCAATGAATCAAACCACAGAATGACAAAAAACCATCAATGCACAATTGAGACAGGATACAGAGAAAGAGAGAGAGCATATCTGACTGCATACCTGCAACATATGCATCAGCTTTAACAACTTTCTTATCCGTAGCCTACAATGATATTAAACATTCCATTAATGGAGACCTTACAATCACTGATTGATTATAAAAATAAAACACAGAAACCTCCTAAATACACATACACAATCTAATTTCTCAGATGTTTGATGTTCGAGTCTTGATCCTGTCATAACCTTACACACTCCGTTTCCTTCCTCTATTAATTTGGCTAGGTTTGATTTAACATATTCCCTATAGGGTATAGACTGAAGATTTTAATTTCTAAACTTTACATGCACCAACTATATGCATCAATCTGAAGAAGATAACTCCATCAATTCTCCAATTGCAAACCCACAAATATGTGCTTGGGGAGTTAGACAGAGTGTGGGATATTCATTTCCTCTTCATTTATCAAAAGATGCAAGATTGAATGCTTTGTCTGAATTCTTAAGCCCTTTTCCCTGGACGTCTTCAATTTAGAACCATGGCCTACTGATAATATTCATTGACACAATGTCGAGAAAAATAGATCGCACCCCTATTGATCCTTAAATTGGAACAATGCAACCAAGTTCATGATAAAATCATTGAACAAGTAATCTAGATGATGCTTTCATACATCAATGTCATAAAGGATTCAGTTTAAAAGAAGAAAAATAAGAAGCCATTTACCTTCGATGTGGCAAGTCCTGTGACATGTATTTCTCCATCAGGAGATCTATCGTAAAGTATCTGTCTGCACCCCCACCTCAAGTGAAACCTGCTCTTGGAGATAAAGAGGCGTTAAAGAATATCAATTATTGGGACCCAAAAAAAAGAAAAGACAAGGAATGACTTTGAACCTATATTTTACAATTATACCTGCCTCCTTTATCTTCGATATACTTTCTAATGGGACCACTCAAGTAAGCATCTGGAGAGCCCTTGAGCATGCGAAGTAAAGAAGCCTCTGTCTTGGTGGCAAACAATGAGAATATGGTCAGCATGCACCTAGCACTGATGTTATCACAGTCAATAAACCCAAGGGCATAAGCAACAGGATCCCACATTCTTTGGATACTCATCCGGGTGCCACCTTTGGACAAAAACCAATCAGAGAAGCTGATCTGTAGTAAGAAAATGTAATTTCAAGGGTATTATTAACAAAATGATTGAGCAACTAATCAAAGCACCAAAAGAAAGAGAAATGAGATTGTTCTTACACTATCTAAATCCCTTATGTCCCTCAATGCTCCATCTGGATCAATAAGAGCCTTTACAACTGGACTCAAGGCAAGAGCAACTGCATTTCTTGCTTTATCATAAGGCTGCAATTGAACAGCACCATGAGAAAATTACATCAAAAGAGAGTTAAAGGGGCTAGGACATTGAGCACCGGTTGGTTCAGCTTCCCAAAAGATGTTGAAAGACGACATATAAAACCCTTATAGTTTCTTCAACACTTTTTTTCTTTTTTCAATCTTTTTTTCTCCTGGTTTCCAGCTTAAATTTGGATGCCAAAACTACAATATTTAGACTGCAATGAAAGTTGTGAGGGTGTTGCTAAGAAAAGGATATTAAATGCCTTTCGATGACATTTTTTTTGGCTAGCATCTAAAGTGAAGGATATTGCCCCATAAAAGTCCAGAATGAACTGGATGTCAAAAAACCATCCCAACCCAAAAGCTTAAACTGTTAGGTGAGGTCTCAGGATACCATGTCAAAGAACCATCTCAACCCAAAAACTTAAGATGTTAGATGAGTTCCCAAGATATGATTTATATTATTCTCTAACACTGGATGCTAGGAAATGAAAAGAATCACCTTAAGCTGATTTGTCGACAAAAATGCACGAATCCCATGCAACGGAGCTCCAATTAGAAACCGAAAATCAAGCTCTGAAATCAAATTCAAGTTGTGAAAGGATTTAAATATAGTAAACAAGAATGAATATGACTATACAGGATGCTAGCAAACCAACTGAGGAAAGATGGTTTCAATCTACGATGCACATCTACTGTAAGGCAAAATGTGATCAGATAAGGATCAAGTATCAAATCATACCACCAATTTCACCTCCCTTGTTAACAAATGTGTGAGTATGATCCTTCACAAGAAGATTTTTATCTGCGCCCACCTATGTCCAGGTGGTGATTCAGAAAAGGTATCAAATTATATAAAGAGCAGCATTTTGTGTTCAAAAACTATATTTTAAATTGTTATATCACAATAACAAAAGAAACTTGCTTCACCTTCTTCATCAAACGGAAAAGATTATTATAGCAACCAAAGAAAACGTGAAGTCCCATTTCAATATGGTTTCCCCGTCTATCAACAAACGAACCCACTTTACCACCAATGAAAGACCTCGAATCGTATATATCCACCTGATAAAAAATAAGAACATTTATCTCTAATTTCCATTATCACATAAAACCAGTTTCAGAGCAACTGAAACTTTCCAAGAAATAGATGTCAAGTTTGCTCTTAAATAGAAATGAGATTGTTGTATAATGCTAATGCTATGTTGCTTAAAAATCCACAAACTTCCAAAATTTTTGAGTTCCAATAAGGTCAAGATGATCAGAAGTTCAAGCAAGACAATGCAGAAAAAGCAAATATGTAATAAGCTGATGAGAGTCCTCGGGGCATTGTGAGCAAATACCTCATGGCCTTGATCCAATAGCTCCACTGCAGTTGACATGCCTGCCAACCCAGCTCCAATAATAGCCACCTTCAGTTTTGGTCCCCTATAATGTGCAGGTTCTGGTGGAAATAACCCCTTTGGAGCTGGGAATCATACAATTCAATGCATCGTCAGCGAGAGAAAAAAAAATGTCTTCGTACACATCTTACTGACCTTTAAGTGACATCAACAAATACAGATAAAACAGCAGTATTTTTTTTCACACATAATTCTTGAAGGCATCATAACATATGCATTTCATCTAATGAAAATCTTTACTATCTTTTTCAATTTGTTGTCGATTCCAGTAACTATGAACAAAACTTGAATATTCCGATGAACTATCTCGTCTATTAAAAAATGCAGCAATCTTTCACACACATTTCCCAAAGATCACAACATAACATTTTATCTAGCTACTCAAAATATTTAATACCTTTTCCAATTTACTGGGTTTTCCATTCCAATTGCTATTATTCTTATAGTTGCTAACAGAGACATAAAACAAAGCGTTTGGCTCTTTTGCAGAAGATTAAGCAACTTGTCAACATAAGAGACGCCCATTTATAATCCATGCGTAACCGGATAGCATAATTTAATTTCAATGATACACTTACAAGTCATCAACCCACCAACTCTCTCAAAATTCAGAGCTAATTGAAGCAAAATTAACATAAAACTCAAAACCACTGTACCAACACCAAAAGAATGGATAAAAAGTCTCAATCTTTAATCTACAAAGAAAACCCCGGATAGACAAAAGGCACAAAAAGTCAAAGCAAGCAATACAATAAGAGCAAAAAAGGGAAACTTTAAAGAATTACCATTAACACTCATATCAGATACTTTGGTTTCCAGAGAATCCAAAGCAGACCGAACAGTAAACAACCTTCGATTCCTGAACCCCACCTGAGCCACTGCCCGCCTACCACCAGAGAACAAGAACCCTGGTGGGGCAGTCCTGCTTCTAGTTCCAGAAACAGAATTTGCAGGCAAAAGAATCAAAGAAGCCATGGTTTTCTTCACAACTCAATCAAGAAATCAAGAAAACTCTTCACCTCTTTTTCTTCTTTCTCTGAATTATTTGGTATATATCAAAACACCACAAGTCTTGTCAGAGAAAGAGTGAGGTGAGAAGTGATAGAAAGCAAGAAAATATGAGTCTCTATTTCTCTAAACTCTATAGCGACAGAGCGTGCGTCCAATTTTAACAAGAACAGCCAAATTAAGTAAACGTAGACAAAGAAAGAGTGGAGGGCATCTAGAGAAGGGAAGATGCTTTGATAGAATTAGAGTTGAGAAATTTGTCAGGTAACTAAGACATGAAGAGGTTGGTTTTGTTTATTTTCTTTGCTAGTTTTTTGGTACTAAAATACATGGTGACTGTCGGAAGTGGACAATATCCTATTTCTTCGTCGATGGGGGTGGCTTTGTCCACTAAAAACGATAATGCACCAACGAAATTGCAACAAAGACAGATTGAGGAGGGGGTTAATTTATTTATTTAATTTTTTTTTTGGGGGGGTGGAGGGTGTCAAATTTGGTGGGTTGAGGTAATTTTCCAACAAGGGAAATGGTGTAGGCAAGTGCACTCCCTTATCTTCTTCCATTGTTTCTGCTTTTAGTGGAACGCCTTCATTCATTCCTTTCACATGAGCTTGTTGTTTGGTGACTTCTATTCTTCGATTTTTTTGGTAGATTCTTTATTTTTATATTTGGATTTGGATTTCATAAAAAATGATAGACTATGTTCGTTGTTCCAAATCTCATTATTATTTTTAAAATCAATTGTTTGAATTAAATAAAAAAGGAAGTAATAAATTGTTAAGTTTTTATTATAAGAAACTCTATACCTTGTGGATTTTTTTGCTGTAAGAGGATATTATTCATGCACTTACCAAACATTGTCGACTTACTGTTCTTTTTATAATAATTTATTTTAGTCCTTGAAATTTTATTTTTTGTGTTTTGATTCTAATGTAATTGTTTATGCTTTCTTAGTCAATATAAAATTAAAATAATAAAAATTAAAACAAAAAAAATGTAAAACATAGACGACGTACTAGAGATTTCATGCAAAATATATTAAGACCCTCGATTTTTAAAAATAATGTAATCCCTATAATTTTAGTCCATTGAAGTTTTAAAAAAAATCACTTTTAATACATAAATTCATTTGTATTATTTTTCAGTCTCTGGTTAAAAAAAAAAAAGAGAAGAGTTGTTGGATTCAGGTAATGAGAGAGAAAATCACAGTTCACTCTATTTTTTGCCACCAAAATAGGTTTTACTAGTGTCCACGGGTTTCTAAAGATGAGGGGGGCTTCATGATGACGCCTTAATATTACATAAAAAACAAATCTAAGCTGAGAAAGCCAAAACTAACCTAGTTTAATTTCAGATTTTTGTGTGTTCGGAGTTGACGATTAGGAGTTATAAGGATGTTAGTGAGGTATTCTAAAATTAAAATGGCTTATAAATTGAGTTTTTTAACCAAAAAATATGTGGCCCTAATTTTCTAGCAACCACGATGGTGGTTGGAATTTGGCTCGTAAATAACATGTCGCCTGGCTTGGTAAGTGATGAGTCACTTGCTTGTTTAAGTGATGAGTCACTTGCTTGTTTAAGTGATGAGTCACTTGCTTGTTTATTTTTAAAATAATTAGGGTGGATGACCCTTTAATATATATATATATAGCCAAGCCTAGACAAGCGGGTGTTGGCTTGAAGGCCCACCACACACATGAGCTTTTCCTTGCATTGGCATAGTAGTATTGAGCCACGGGCTTGAGAACCTGGACTATTTTTTGACCTTTTGTAAAGGTTATATAAAAGTTTCAGAAAAAAAAAATTATTGAATTCAATTGAATTTATAATCAGAATCAGTTTATTTTCTTTTTAATTTTTTTAATTGATATCTTCTTTGAATATCTTTTTTTCTTAAATAATTTTTAAATTTATGGTTTAATTAATATTTCTTCTCTGTAATTTTTTTTAATTTAACTTTTTTTGGATAGAGATTTGTTTTAACAGTGTTGTTTGCACTTAGTTTTTGTAAAGATTATTCTAATTCATCTATAATTTTTTTAATCTTTTATATAGATAAAATTTATTTTTTAAAATAAAAAAATATTTATTTTCATATAACATTTCTAATATATGCGGCCTTCCTTACTATTTTTTTTCTTTTATTTTATTCAATTAGTTTAATGTGTATGTTATTTCTATTATCATTTTATTGAATAAAAAATTAATTTTAATAAATAAATTCAGTTAGCATAACCGAGTAAATATCTCGTCTTATAAAAATAAATATCTTGATCTATATTTATTTCTTGATTTGTTCAATTTTATTTTTAGTTATTATTAGTGACTTTTTTTCCTGTCTATTAAAATATATAATTCTCAATTTACTTTATTTTATTTTATATATATATATATATATATATGTGTGTGTGTGTGTGTGTGAATTTTTTGATTTACATAGTTTTTTTTAATGTATAAAATCGTGTCAAAAAAGCTAGCATATATAATTTTTTTTTGTAGAAAAAAAAAAGATTTAGATCGCAACAGGTCAAATAGCTAGGTATGTATAAAATTGTGTATATTGGATTTAAATTTAAAGGAAGAAGAAAATAAAAGGAAAGGAAACTACTT
>Ga0325411_1008392_pt1 | contig 11184 bp, 5 predicted proteins | sample PopdelMetagenome_13_FD_206181 | JGI IMG/M metagenome (GOLD analysis project Ga0325411, IMG submission 206181) | Populus deltoides microbial communities from Bellville, Georgia, United States - Xylem-PdIQD-R4 | ecosystem: Host-associated > Plants > Phyllosphere > Stem > Wood/Secondary xylem...
TATGCAGCCTCTAGTGTATATGTCATCCACTTGGGAGCTAAATTAAGTTTATTTTCTTATGTTTTACCACAGAATGTGATCGACATACCAAAGCAACTGGAGTACTTTAAAGAGTATAAAAGAAGACTGGAGTCTGCAATTGGAAGGAAAAAGACGGAAAATCATATCAACAAGGCATTGTTTATCGTCAGTGCTGGCACGAATGACTTCGTTATCAATTATTTTACTCTGCCAATCCGACGAAAAACCTACTCCGTCTCAGGTTACCAGCAATTCATCCTGCAAACAGCCACACAATTCCTTCAGGTTTGGCTCCATTCATGGTTAATCAACTTATTGTTATTTCTGATATTTTAGTTTATTTATTTGTTCACTTATTATTATTATTATTATTATTATTTTAAATGCTCTACTAGCCCATTGACAGTCTTATCCGGTACAGGATATTGACGTATAGATATAATTAGCTAGTTAATTGATATTCATAATTACAAATAGTTCGATGCTACTTTATTCTATAAAAGGATTTGTGTCCATTTGGGTCAGGTAAGGAAAGCCTTCCACAAATTTGTGAGCAGCATCTTTATTATGATCCAAAAGCAAAAATAAAAGAGCTGCACAATATGTTTGTATTTACTGTCATTAAACACCGTGCTGGCCAAGACCTGTACATGTTTCTTCTTGTGGTGCAAAAGCTTGCGTTAGGGAAATATGCTGGTTCATCCCTTTTTAATATTTATATCATGGGACATTATTAACGTTTTGGTTAATATGGGTTTTTAAATTTATTCAAGTCAATGCTCAGCTTTTTAATTTATAAAAAAAGAACTATAATTAAGTATACTTGATTAGAAATAATTGTTGACTTAAGTTTAAAGTTTATCATAGAATTGTGTCGAATTTTTTATTTTGATTTAATCAAAATTAAGAAAGTTTTTTTTTTTACAATTCTGAATTCTAATTTATATTATATTTATTGTTTAAAAATTGATTTGAACAATTTCTTGCTTAATGTACTCCTAACTTAAAAATTATTTTAACTTCTTTTATAAATTATAAATTGTTTATGAAAAATAACTTATGAAATATAATTTAATTAAAATTAAATATTATACTTTAGAAGTCATGTTAAACAGGTTTAACAATTAAGATTATTTAAGTTGAAAAGGAAACCAAAGTATTAATTAATGTTGTAACACTTGCAAGAGTATTTTTTTTTATTATTAACGTTAATGTCCGGGTTAATTTGTATTTAGCTCGATTAATTTTGTAAGTTTTAAAATTAATGATGATGTAAACCTCCAATAATTTTAAAATTTAAAATTTATAAAGCTAATAACCTTCAAAATATATATCTAAAACTTTACCTGTAAACGACACCCATTATAATTGCAAGAGTGTCTTCCAAAGATAAGACGAGGAGGCCCGCAAGAACCACAACATTAATTAATCAATTCATTACGATATCTACTTAGCCGCCAAGCTATCAGCTGTCAGCTTTAAATTGGCATAAATATGGGGCATTTATCCCAGATCATTAATTACCCAAATTTCAAGTTTTGAAATTATTGCGCTTGTATGCTATAATATTTTAGATTATAAAAATATTAAGCCATGAAAAATATAACCGACACTACATTATGCGACGATTTTAGGACTTGTTTGAGCAAGGAGCAAGAAGAATCTTATTTACTGCACTACCTCCAATGGGTTGCCTGCCGGTCGTTATCACCCTTTTCTCGAACCAAGCCATCTCAGAACGTGGTTGTCTTGATTATTTTTCCTCCGTCGGACGACAGTTCAATCAGTTGCTCCAGAATGAGTTAAATCTCATGCAAATTCGATTAGCAAATCAAGGTGTTAGGATCTATTTAACTGATGCGTACAGTGCTTTGACCGGCATGATTCAAGGGCAAGGAAGGTCTGGTAAGTGTATATAAAATCTCTAAAATTAAACTGAGAAATATATATATATATATATTCTGATCATGTGATTAATTAATTTAATTTCCCCCCTCCCTTTCAAGCATTTGATGAAGTAAGTCGTGGCTGCTGTGGAACCGGTTACTTGGAAGCATCTCTCTTGTGCAACCCAAAATCATTTTTGTGTCCTGATGCATCAAAGTACGTATTTTGGGATTCAATACATCCAACTGAGCAGGCATACAGCAATGTTTTTAAGTCCATCCGTCCTATAATTGATGCTATCATCAGGGGCTAAAATTCATTTATTTTCCACCCCAGAGAATGTTATGGTGGGCAATTTCCTATTTTTTCCGTTTCCTTTCTGGAAATTGTACGCTTGAAAGTCATCATGTATGACCAACAATATTTAATAGTGAAATAAACGTGCATGTGATATCCGTCGAGTACTATCAATAAAATAAATACAAATTATTCAAATCTCCAAGAACATACGTAAATTTTACTTTCCTCGGTTGCAAGGTTTGCTAGAATCTTGTAATGTCATGCTTCTAGAGAGAAGATTTCATATTAATGTCAAGAGATCGAATGTTATGGTGGTTCAATCTATGTTCGGGTCTCTGTATTAATTTCCATAAGAGTGGCTTGGTGGGTGTAAATGTGGATGAGATGTTCATAGTAGGGATCTCGGGTGTTCTCAAATGCAGAGGCGACACACTACCAATTAATTACCTAGGCCTTCCTCTTGGCTCCAATCCTAATAGGATTTCCACATGGAAACCTGTGCTCTCCAAAATTCATGGGAGACTTGGTTCTTGGAAGGGTAGGTTGTTATCTCTGGCTGGAAGAGCTTGCTTAATCAAAAGTGTGCTAGCTACTACACCACTTTACTACATGTCTATATTTTGTATCCCAAAAACAGTAACTCATCAGATTATAGCAATGCACTCTCGATTCCTATAAGGTAGAGGCATTGACAAAAGAAAGATCCATAAATTGGCTTGGAAAACTGTGGTTAAAGAAAAAAATAGGGGAGGGCTTGGTATTGGGTTTGTCTTGGCAAAAAATAAAGCTTTTCTTTTTAAGTGGATTTGGAAACTTGGTTGCGATGACAAGGCTAACTGGGCTAATTTGATTAGGAAAAAATATAAGCCAAGTTTTAGCAACGAGCTGCCTCAATTTAGTAAAAGATTCTCGGTGACTTTGAGATGTATTTACTCAACTACTACTAGCAATGACCAGGATAACACCCTGATGAGAAATAGTTACAAACTTCAAATAGGAAAGGGTAACCAGGTAAAGTTTTAGAAAGATATTTGGCTGACTAGTTTTTGTTTAGCTCACTCTTATCATATTCTATTTTGGCTTTTTTTCTTGAAAGTAGGCCTCGAAGATGTGTGGCAATGGAATCTAAATTGGATGAGACCCCTTAGAGCTAGAGAGAGTTTGAAGCTTCATGGGCTAATTTCTGATCTAAACCTAGCAAGAATCCATTGAAAGAATAAAGATAAGTTGGTTTGGGAATGGGAAAAGGATGGAGAATACATTGTGAACTCCTGTATGCTTGCCCTTGACAGAAGTAGGTTTGCTGGAACCAAACCATATGACATTATGGCTGGCTCTAAATGAAGGGCTATGTACTAGAGCTTTCCTCGTCAGGAGACATATTTTGAGTCCACAAAATGATTGTTATCCTTTTTTGTGATCCATATTCTAAAATTATTTCCCACATTCTCATACATTGCCCCGCGAGTTAAAAACTTTGGAATAAAATTGTAGCTTGGAGAGGCTTAAACTGGATAATGACTTACGACCTAGATAACCTTCAATGTCAATGACAAGACTTTTTGCAGGATAATCACTGTAAGTTTGAAAGATCTGTTTGGAGTGGTTTTATGTTCAACACTATTTGGGCTCTTTGGAATAGCATGAACAAATTGATGTTTGAGGAAAAGCAGCTTATTTGGGAGGATATCTTGTGCCATATGTTCTTTTTTGTTGTAGATTAGATAAAAAATTTGTATGCTTTATTTTGATAAATAAGTGTTGACCTATATAGAAACCACGAATGCATCTCGTCCTAGACTGTAGTGGATTGATTCTAAATGGCTTTTATTGCTAATGTTCTAGCAGTAAAATTATGCTTTTTCATTGTTTGGCTTTGGCTATAATCTATATAGCTAAAGCTTCTGTTCTTTGATCCCATTTCCAATGAAATGTTAAGGGATGAAATTGAAAAAAAAAATTCCAACAAAAAATTATTAAAAACAAAAAAATTGAAATTAAGAGAATAAGAATCAAATATGACATAAAATAAAATAAATTAATATATTGAGGGATGTAATTTATATATAAAAAAAGATTTCAATTAAGAGAATGATATAAAATATTAAGGGATACAATTGAAGAAATTATCCAAGTAAGAGAATGATATAAAATATTGATTGATGCAATTAAAAAGATAATTTAATTAAAATAATAGTTGAAAAAAAATCAAAATTAAAAATATAGGGACCAAATCTGAAAGCTGAAAAAACTAAAAGAGAATTAATTGAAAGAAAATTCCAACTATATAGATAATCTAAAATAAAAGAAATAACAATAAAAGGAGGAGAAAGGAAAAAAAAAGGAAAAAAAGAAACGACAATCGGTGCAAAACTTGACTTGTTATAGCCACATGTGTCATCCATTAATGGAAGTGACACCATAAGGATTAAAATGTTGTCATAAAATTAAGCTTTTAATGATAATTTCTATGATATTGTTAATGATGTTTTTATCATAATATTGGTGGAGTTCAATTTTTTTACTAATTTTCTATGATATTTGATAAATTCTTATAAAAAAAAGATCTCCACATCTTAATTAATCTAAACCAACTTTAGATTTCTTGTGGCCAAAATTCATACATATTAACATGATCCAAATCAGACTTGATACAAGCTTCAACAAGCCTACTTTGTTACCCAAATTAAACACATACATGGGTTGCTCAAATCTGGCCGAATGCAAAATTGATGGCCTTGGATTGAACCCCTCATCATACATAACCTAAGGCTAATCGAACTCATTTTATGATAAAACGCTCTCATGGTTGAATAGTTTCCAAGCTAGAAACCCTTTATGGCTAATTGCATTCCAAACTAAAAACCAAGGGAAGACACAATAGTAGCCGAATGGCCTCCTATCCAAGCTAAGAAACATAACCAGATGTTCAACATGAAAAATCCAAGTCTAAATCGTATCAAAACTTCATCTTATTTTGAAGTTACTATACATCAATATTGTATATAACAACTTCCTCATACATAGTTAGATAAGATTCCTTAATTTTATGGTACTCTAGAGTCTTGATGTTAAGATTTAGAGCGAAGTATTTCTTTTTTCCTTTTCCTTTTTTTTTTTTGCTCTATAACTTAAATGATCATAGTTACCAATATATATAAAAAAATATGCATACGTCCATTAATGGGAACAAAATGAGTTTTGCCAAAATAATTGTTGAGATGCTTTGCTTTTTCAAATGAAACTTCCCAAAAACATTTGTCAATCGAACTGACATGCTTGAATGTGTCAAACCATCAATATTTCACTTTAAAAATGATTGTTTGTTAATAAAAAAAAAAGGAAAAAGTTTCATAATCAGAGCTCAAATTCTATTTAATCTAAATGTTTGTACTACCCTTTTCTTATCAAAACAGTCCTGGATGGGGTCCTTTGGTAAAGGGTAGGCATGAAAACTGATAATATTTTAAAATCTAGAATGCTTAAAAATATGGTTTTTTAGTGTTTGGATAGTAAGTAATCTCACGCTCACGTTAATATTCCCTTCTCTACAGTTTAAAAAGTTGATGGTTGGTAGTAGAAGACCTAACTCCTAAAAATAAACATTTTTAGTGAGGTTTAGGAACCCTCCAATAATAAAGTCAATGATTTTTATAAGGGGTTGAGAGAATGTGATTTAAATTCTAAGAACAAGAATGTTTATTCTTGCTTGTGTATGATAAACGCTCTGAAAATAAGAGTATGAATACTTAAAGGATAAAAAAGCATGAACCATTTACCTAGATAGTTCAGGGGGTATATATTGCCCCTAAACCTTGTTATATTGCTTAAATGGAGGAGTTGGAATGTTGTTTTCTTTTGACAACATTAATGAGAGATAAATATTAATTACACAACATTAATAAGGAAAAAATATATTTACACAATATTAATGAAGAATATATATCACTTATATCATATTAATGTTGATGGAAATATGGTTGGTCATTAGAAGATTTTTACATACCTAGAGGGTATAAGGAAATGCCTTTTAACTTTTTGTGTTAAAAGCCATTAAAATAAACAAATAAAGCTTCATGACCCAACATAGAGCCTATAATGATCATTAGTTCCATACACATTTGGACCTAGAATCATCCTAAGTCCAAGGGTGATGAGTCTAATAGATTTTAGATTCATATATACTTGGGTTATGTATACATAGGCTTAACACATAACTGAACCCAAGGATATTAGATCTACAATTCATCATATTGATATGTACATGGGCTCAGTACATAGCTGAACGCCCGAACTTAATAATAATAGGTCTGACAATTCATCAAACTTAAATGTACACAGGCTCAACATCTAGCTGAGCCCAAAAATATTGGGTTTAGAAGCAAGCATGATCCATATCATTTAGGGTTTAACATTCTGTAGAAGCTAAATATGTTGAATTATTAACCTTTTTTTTCTTTTTTTGTCTTTTTTTATTATGGACTTATAGAAAAACATATATAAAATAAATTAATCCGTCACAAACATAGCTATATACTTCAATACCAACTACATTAAAGCTAACTTCCTTTACTTAAACATCCACCACATTTATTGGCCAAGTAGTTCTACACCACCTCCGGGCTACAGTTTAAGGTTGTTTATCACTTTGGAATCTCAGAAATTCATTCTAAAAGTCCACTACTTAGATTCTTTTTTTTTTCCCCCTGAAGTGAATAGAAATTTCTCACCATTTTCTTTATTCTCTCCTTCATTTCTGTTGGTTTTAGAAATTTCTTTTACATTTTTTAAACGCTTTGTCAATTTATTACAGAAGATGATAATAATAATAATAATAATAATAATAATAACATGTGTGTGGATGTAGAATGTGTTGCGAGCCTGCATATTCAGGTAAACAACACAACTGGATGTAGATAGGAGTTGAGACTATTCATATTTTCTTGGTCTCCAACTTAAAGTGAACTTCATCAAAATACCAACCACTTAGATATGCAGTGTTGTAGTTCTGATTTTAAGTGGACAATTTTGGTTTGGACCCCTCAAAAGGAGTTGAAGTGCTACCGTTTTCAAACTATATTTGGCAACGACAATATCATTTTAGCTTCTGTTTGCACATTACCACCAAAAATATGATTGAATTACAACTTTCACTGTTTTAGTATTTTTAAATTAAAAAAATATTATAAAATTGGCAACAATCCGTTGTAGTCTAGTTGGTTAGGATACTCGGCTCTCACCCGAGAGACCCGGGTTCAAGTCCCGGCAACGGAATTTTTTCTCCCCTCTTGTTTCCTAATTTTATTTCTTATAATATCTATTATTTCGATTTCCTTATAAGAGAAGTTTAAGGGAAAAAAAAGATTTTGGGCGGGAAATAATAGAAATCTCTTTTGGCGGCCATACTGAAGCCCAAATTAACAATTCCTCCTCCTAGGGTTTCTAGTGGAGAGAAGAATGAAGAGAGCAGGCATCGAAGAGAACCTCTTAGCGATCCTCGACTCCGCCTCCGATTCTAAACACACACCAGACGCCAACGATGACAGTAAGCCTTTTCCACACCACTTTTTAATCTAAGCTGATTAATTTTTAATTAATCGCGTTTTAATTTGAAACGCTAGGGCTTGCATTTCTGGAAGCAGTTCGCAGCGCTTGCATTGTTAATGAAAATCCTCCAACAAGGTGATTAATTTCCTTTTTAATTTTCTTCAAATCATAAAAAGAAATTATATTTGTAAATTTCCTTTTGGTTAATATTTTGGAAACTGTTCTATGAAGCAGCAAAATGCGTGAGGCGGTGTTTCAAATTTTGAGGGTTGGGAAATCATTGGAATTGATTACGGAAAGTTTTCGCCTTTTAAATGAGTTGGATAAGGTACTTAATTGCTTCTCTTTGGACCTTACTGTTAATTAAATCTTAATTTAGACTTGTTTTCTTTAATACTTTAACTTAATCTGAGTTTGGACTTGGGATACTTGAAGATTTATTTTTGTTTTTTTCTTCCTGCGTTTAGCGTTTTCCACGCGTGTATTTGTCAGAGAAAGAAGCATCAGAGTCATCTCACCTAGTCGTGGTTGAGGAGGTATTAAGTTTTGCTTTATCTAAGTGTGTATTTTGATCAATGTTTCTAATTGCCGTATTTTGATGAGGATGATGATAGATATTACATTCTTTTGTTGCTGGATATTAGGGCTGGTCGCCATTTCTTTTTAATTTGGAAAATGCATCTAGAGAGAGGGGAGCTGGTGGCAGAAGCATTAGCGGACCACTTGACTCATTGGTGAGTTGATTGTGATTGAAATCGAAGTGGTTGAATTGTGTTTTTTTTTCATTAAGAGGTGCTTGTTCTTTTGATTTAAAGATTGCACCACCGGATAGTATTCCTTGTTTTGAATAATTTCTTTGAAGTTGTTTGTTAGTGAAAGCCGATGTTTGTTACCTGCATCCTGCTTTTTTATTCTATTTTGGTGGCTCTGTTATTCTCAGGGTTTCCTTCAGTTAATGCAAGAACTTGCTGAAGTGGCTAATGAGGGAAACCTTCAAGCATTAGAAATAAAGGTTAGTTTATTTATTCTTTTTTCAAGTAAATAAGAGATAAGACAAGGTGTGCAGTGTCTTTTAGGTCCTAATAGCACACTTGTTCATAGGTTTTTCAATTTAAATTTTATGAAGGTTGGGATACTCTTCCCCGTTGAGTCACTTACTGAGCATTCTTCTGACATGCCTTTCTTTCAGTCACTGAGGAACATGTTGCTGTTTCAATATCTTGTCAATGCTCTTGAAGGAGACTTTTTACCACGTAACAGGGTGTATGAAGGTATTATTACATGCCTTGTTCGTATGCTTTGAGGTACTTGTGAGATATAAACAGCTTATTATCGTGTTGCAGAAACCATGAATTGGACCCACCTAAGGGAGTCTTTGCTCAACATGCTTTTGGTATATCCTCACCTTCTGAGTTGTAAATCTCAATGTATCTTGTTACTCATTGAGTGTGATGCTGTAATCCTTAATTGATGTCTTATAACCTTCAGCCCTCTAAAAATTTTAATTGCCATTTCTTCCATTTTAATTTATATTTTTTCTCCTACTTGGAGGCATTGTGTGGCTATTAAATGTTTGAAGATGTGAATATCTTGTATCATATTTATTTTGCAGAGTACAAGAAGAATAAACTACAAAGGCTTGATGAAAGATTGCTTATCCATTATGTGTGGATTGTTTGACGTTTCTGCTGGAATAAGTGAGGATCTAGAATCTCCTGACGATGCTGCTTCAAAACTATCTCATAATGGCAATACAGCTTCAGCATTAGCTTTATTTGAATTAGGAAATAATGCTTGTATTGCCTTGCAAAAACTTCTGATAATGGCAAGTCACTAAAAAGACTCCTTGAGTTAAGAATATTTAAAATCATCTTTTCTATAAACTCTGATGCTGTCGACTTTTCTAGATTATGGACCTTGACATGTCTAGGAAGAAAGCAGACATGCAAGGTTCTACAACCAGAGCTGATGGTGTGAGGTATTTACTTGCACTCATTTATCTCTGTGATTTTTGATTGAGTAAAGTGAACATGCTGCTATGATTTGATTCAGGACCCCTCTAATGGAGATAATTTTGGATGAGCTAACTTATGACATAGATATGCTTTCTCCATTTCTCAAGGTATCATTTTTAAGTTGTCAAGTACTCCCTTCTGTGTATGCTATGCATTCATAAAGATGCAGAATCTCTGAAAGATTTAGGTGGAGGGGTACTAGTCTTGTTCTGGCTTCCTGGCTTTGGAATCAGAGATCACTTTTGGCCAGAACCTCAAAATAAAATACCTTTCTTTCACTTTTTTCCATTACTTTTATGCTTTCTTTATTAGCTGGTTTTAGCAAGCTTTCATTCTCAGATGGTCTGTAGGTACTAAACCATGGGCTCTTTTTTCTGATATTTTCATGCTATTTTTTGCATGATTAGGTGTTGCATTTAGAATTGTAAGCAGTCTCCCACTTAGATTCCTGTTATCTATTTTTTATGCTGTTGTTTAATATAACTGTTGAAGTTGTTTAATCAAGCAAGTGAAGATATTCTTCTTCTCATGATCAGAATGATTTGCAGGTATTTAATGAGCCTAAGTGGAAGCTCGAAATCATCTTGCAGTATTTTTCAAAATACACCACTAGAGTAAGTGAGCTGTCAATATTGTTGTCATTTAAAATAATGTGCATTTTCCCCAAAGCTTTTTTTGGTAAACATGTAGGTGGTTAAAAGCATCTATAACTCTGATTACTTGTTTACGGGGATATATTTTATTCTGTAGCTGTCCACTCGCACTCGGAGATCAAATGGTCCTACTGAGGATGCAACAACATTCAGTGGAGTCTTAAACTGCTTTTCCAATATCACCAGCACACGAAGCATTACCAAAAAGATAAAAGCAGATGTAGTTCAGGTGCTTTTAGCACATGCTTTTCAGGTGATTATTCTTGCTTTCAACTAGTTATACAATACTCAACAATGCAAGTACCTAAATTTGGGGCGGTGCTAGTACTTTTGCTTACAAATTTGTTTTATTGCATATACAGACTACTTTCACATTGCCTTCATGCCCTGAAATTTCATATTATGGCCTCGGTGATTGCTTATATACATCATGCTATTTCTATAAGCACAATGTCATTTGCAATGTATAGTTGTTGGGAGTTTGTGTTTCTTAAATTCTGAAATAAATAGCTAAAAGTTTTGAACACCATTTGGGGGTATTTCCTACCGTCATACAGTGGCCTTCCTACCAAGAATCCGTGATGTGGTTGGGGTTCATTGTGGATTTTAGAAATTTAGAAGCGATAGGGTTTTGCTGCCCATTTTTCCAGGCAATTTAACATATTCCCACTCTAGTCAATTGTCAAATCAATATGTGAAGAAGATAGATAAAAATCGTTGGAAATTTATCAGGGATTTGTTCATCTGTGATTGTTCATGTT
>Ga0325411_1008397_pt1 | contig 11182 bp, 5 predicted proteins | sample PopdelMetagenome_13_FD_206181 | JGI IMG/M metagenome (GOLD analysis project Ga0325411, IMG submission 206181) | Populus deltoides microbial communities from Bellville, Georgia, United States - Xylem-PdIQD-R4 | ecosystem: Host-associated > Plants > Phyllosphere > Stem > Wood/Secondary xylem...
AAACATCTACGTATCACACAACAAGACCTCTAATTCAAATAGAACTTACTCTGGTTTTATATGCATGGATACTTTGATTACTCAAATACTTCACCCATTTTTTCTGAAATCCTGGACATAGCAAGACACAGGGAGACCAGTCTTGCCTGTGGTTAAAGCAGCATCTAGAAAAGGAAAAGGAAAAGGAAAAGGAAAAGGAAAAGAGGAAAAAATTTCCCCAACTCAAAAGAAGGAAAATTCTTAACTTGAATTTATAACTCATATACAGAGTGCAGTTGGGAGAATCCATGGTTTAATGAACATGATACACGATGGCATGAGATTCTATGTGAAATAAACATTCAATTCAAAATAAGTCTCAAACTCTTACGTTAAGATCCATGAATATATATATATATATATATGCGTCGACTGAACATCATTTTTATTTGCTCAAATTCTTTTTATCTAACCTGACGCGCAAATCAAATAGCTAGTTTGCAACTATTTCCATAGCCACTTCAACAATCTAAACCTGTAACTACCCGTAAATGTGCCAATCGCCAAAAAGTTAGTCATTAGCGCTAAGGTAACGTAGAAACTGTCCTCGATTATCATTATAGAGCCTATCGCCACTTAATTTTTTTTATTCTATCATAAATAACATTTTTACATTAATTTATGTTAATCAAGATTACTTTTTTGGAACAATTTTAAAAATGTATTCTTCATAATTAAATATACGGCAATGGAGAAATTTATTTTAATATCCATCAGATTATAGCATCTCAATTATAAATCCAATTATCTTTTTATATGTGTATGTTTTATCGTGGATCTCTAATATTTTCATGTACTTTTTTTTTTTGAATTCAACCATGGACTTTCCATATCAAAAGGAAAATGCTCTTGCTACCAAATAAAATAAAATAAAATAAATAAAAAGCTTGAGTGGTAATGGAGTACTGTTCATACACACCCGGTAGTCAGCTACTTAATTATTTTTGGAGGTCCGTTATCATGGAATGTGTGTTAGAATAAGAAATATTGTATTATTAATATATTGAGTTATCGTGTATAGTATGTTAACATATGTACTGCCCAAATCATATAAGTGACAGATGTAACTATCCTATTAAGTCAGTCTCTTAATTATCATAAATTTTGTTTCAACTTGATATTAAAGCTGATTTATCTTAGCAGATTTGTGTTTGCCTCTCCGTTTACACTTTTCTTCAAACAACAACCCATCTATTTGATTTCTATTGCTATTGCTTCTCTGCAACAATTTCATTTTTCCTCCATCAACTATGATTTCTGATTGCTACCGTTTTTCTGCAATGTTGATTCTCCATGAACAACGTTTTCTATTGTTTCTTTGCTACTGTTTCGGCTTCCCTGAACTTATCTGAATACAGCTTCTGTTTTCTACTCACCTTCTGCAATATGGATCCTTCAGTTTTTGCTTCAGCTGGCACCTTTGTCAGTCCTTCTCCCAACACCAATGTTAGCACTTCTTCTCCCACCATCAATGTAGTCATGCTTCCCTCTGCTACAACAGCAGTTGTTATTCCCCTCTAGAATATACAGCAGGTCATCAACCTCAAACTCACCAATTTCAATTATTTATTTTGGCGTATGCAGATGAAGCTATATCTAATTAGCCAAGAGGTGTTCTCGTTTGTCGATGGCTCGCATTCATGCCCTTCTCCACTTGACCTGTCCAGTCATTCTTTTGTTGCCTCTGCCAACATTAATTCTGGTCCTTCCCAAACATTTCTCACATGGAAATAACAAGATCAACTCATACTCAATGCTTTAGCCTCATCCCTCTCCATTGATGTTCTTTATCTTGTGGTGGACTGCCTAATTTCGGCAAGTGTTTGGAGCACTCTAGAACTCTTGCCTCTCCATCTAACTCTAGAATTATGCAATTACATGTCTCTCTCCAAGATCTTTGTCAAGGTGATTATACTGTCACTCTTTACCGGCAGAGCTAAGGGATTATTTGACGAACTAGTCGTCACGGGCAGACTTATCTCCCTCACAGACTTATCTTAGCGTGCATATGAATAAATTAATGATATCAAAAAGTAAAGCAAGTTCCTTTCCTCTAATTTAATTTACATATAATTAAAGGAAAGGAACTTGTATAGACAGAGCTTCTTGATGTTCTTATAGGGAAACACTTTAAGCTTCTTTACTTTTCCCTCTTTCTTATGAAAACTTCACGTGCGAGTTTGTCCATTTTTGGATGCAGTAGTTCTTTTTCTCATACTTTATTCTTCCTGCATCTTTCTTTTCTTTTAAGTGATTTTAATTTAACTTCTACTAGAAACTGTGATGAACGTGCAACACATTGGCTTCCAAGCTGGTAGAGTGATCATCATGTTGTTTTTATAAGCAATACTTTTATTATATCAAGCTTTGAATCTCCTGAAAATTATTATTTATATTGTCAAGCTCTTTCAATTTCAGTGTAGAATTGACCTCATCTTTTGCTTATTCTAGCGTAAAAGTGTGTCATTTAATAATATTAGCGTAAAAATGACTTCAACCACAAACTACATAATTAAATTCACAAAATTTCAAGAATTTCAGAATCTTCAAAACCACACACCCACCATAGGAACAATCTTTTCAAAATATTAACAGTAAAAAGAGATGTTTTTACTGTTTAGACATGTTCATGAACTTAGTGATTTCTTTATCTAAATCATTATTAGCTTAAATTATTTAAGTACAATATTCATCAAAATACATAATAATAAAGGTCAACACTGTGGTTAGTCTTGTTGCCTGTTGGTGAATTTAGTCTTTTATCTGATCATCCTCACGGAAACTTCAACAGGTTAATAACATCACATTCAGATGGAAGCTATGGTAGAAGATGCATGTAGCACAAACCGCATCTAAGTGTTGCTAGATGATTGTCTCACCCTATGTTGTAGTAGGTCAGATTAATTATTTTTTAAGGTAAAAAAATATCTAAGTGTTGCTAAATTATTATTTTTTGCAGAAAAAAATTTAAATCATATAAAAATTAATTTAATATAATTTGGTCATCTTGACAGGTTTAAAGACAACCGAACAACAATTAAAAATATAGTTTAACTCAAAATAAATATTTAAAATAAAATTTTTAAAATTTTTATTTTACTAGGTCCAGCTTAGTCTATGTGGCTGGGTTAGACCCAACAAGCCTAACCGGGTCACTGACCCAAGCGAGTAACCTAGCTGGAAAAACAGAAGGCACACGTGAACTTCCTCACGCATGCATGCTCAGTAACATATGCAAATGGAAGTAGTTACTGTTCAAGTGCTTGAACAGTAACATTTGCATTTCACTATTCAAGTGAATTATAATTCACTTGAACAGTGAAATGCAAAATGGAATTGCATGCACAGAGACAAGGAGAACAAACCTGGTGGCGGAAACGATGTCGAAGACGATGGTATTGGCGTACGCTCACAGTGATGCTGGTGGCGGTGGAGAGGAAGCCGACGGTGGCTCACGGTGGTTATGACGGTGGCGGGCAGTGTTTGTTGCCTTTTTTCTTCTTCCCCGTGCAGAGGCACCAGCCTCTGTTTTTTTCCTTCCTCGTCTGCTTCTGTTTGGTTCTTCTCCTTTTGGTCTCTGGTGAGGGTGGAGCTGCTGGTGGCTTTCAGACGGTACGGTGGAGGTTGCTGTGGGGGGCGACGGTGGCAGCGGTGGAGAGGAAGAACAACGGTGGTTCTCCTTTTTCCTTCCTTCTTCCTCTGTAATTTTCTCCCCCCCATCTCTCTGTTTTTTTTTCCCGTTCTTTTCAAAAGATTTCCCACCTTCTCTTCTCTTCCTCCTTCTCTGTCTTGTGTCTCCCCTCTGTTCTGCTCTCCTCTCCCTCGCTCCCTCTGTTTTCTTCCTTCCCCCCTCTGTCTCATCTTTTTCCTTGTGTTTCCTCCCTCTTTCCTTTTTCTCCTCCTTCTGCTCGGTCCCTCCTCTGGCTTTTATAGCCAGAGGATGCATGCGTTATGGCAGGAACATGGTAACGGCCGGCGTGCATTATGGTGGTGAGGAATATCAGCCGCGAGACATGCCTCCCTTGATTGCAGCTCCACTGTCTTCTCCTATCTTCATTGCCAGCGAAGAAGACAATGAATAGTTTCGGCGCCTTTTTTAATTTTCAAATGGATATTTCTGATTTGGTCTCGGATGTTTTTATAATTTTGTAATCAAGCCCCCAGAAAAATTGTAATTGGATCCCTTGATTTTAGCGTCTTTTCCGGTTTGGTGCTTGGTTTCGGATTGTTTCAATTAAATTCCTAATTGGCCATCAAACTTAAATAATTATGCAATTAAGCCCCTGATTTGACCAAATCAACTCTTAAAAATTACGACCCCCGAACTTTAATTTCTTCCAATAAAAGCCTAAATTGACTTAAAATCAATTTTTCTTACAATCAAACCCTCCATAAATTCAATTAAATCTTAGATAAAATTTAATTGAGTCTATAAACATCTGATTTTGAATATATTTTTTTTCAAAATTGAATTTTCTTTGTCAACAGGGCTTTCATCAGTTAACGATATACTGTCAAATTCAACCTTTTGCATTTTTGAACCTCCTCAACCAATTTTGGTCTTTTTTTGGCATTCCAGCATCCTTTTCTCGCTCCTATTATTTATTGGATTTCTTCCGAATATTTTTTATATCTTTTTTTGTATTTTCTTATTTTTTGTGTAGGAACCAAAAAATGGGTAACAACATCTGATCTAATTGCTGAAAAGAGTTTTAGGTTTAATCCATCCATGCTCAACTGAGTGTCAAATTTCTCGTCTAGTGATTTAAGGAAAGCCTTCATCCTCACATTCCGATAGGTATAGTTTTCACTGTTGAATTGCAATACTGAAGTCAATGTTGAAATGTTCAACAAGGAAAATAGATCTCACTCTAGAATGAGTGAACTTGCTCTGATACCATTTGACGGTCCTGTTCTTGTTTCCTATATGTTAAGAAGCAACTTGCTAATACTTTGCAAACCTAATTAGTAACGAAATAAATATAAATGCGAAAAACTTAAAGAAACATGTTACTTGGTTATGAAGAGAAAAACTTTTAAAGAGCTTTTTAAAAAAAAACACCTCCAGGGTAGCCAAAACCAAGATAGATTATTGTCACTGGTTTAAAAGATAACAAGAGGAGTATTTTTGACTAAAAATCATTTGTATATATACTACCTTTATTTCAAGACAAACGCTTTGTTTTTTCTTTTGTCATAGTAGCTTGCTAGAACACCTGACGATTTTCAAATTATTGGCATCCTAACTAGAACATCTAGTTGCTAACAGTTCACACATGAACTCCTCCTAGAAGCCTGCAGGCTCTCCAACTCTTCATAAAACAATTCTCCTTGAGCATTTTCTTTACACTCTAGTCGTGTGTCAAGAGTATATATCGTGAAACTCTGTATAACTTCTTAGTTAGTTGGGAAGCCTTGCTCTGTTGCAAGTGTTACTCTCCCTAAGTTAAAAGCAACGTTTTGATTACTATCTTTAAGTATAAAAAAATACAAACAATAAAATCAGTGAAAATAAAGGACTTGAATCCTGTCTTTTTTATATATATATAAAACACAAATCCACTTTATAAATGTCCCACAACTTGATTTATTTCATATCTCACTTTGTTCCTTTAACCAAATATATTTATATAACCTTAGATTTATTATCATAACTGAAAGTTTCAAGTCCCAAATAATAATAAAAAATTATGATATTTTTGTTTATGTTTTTCCTTTCATAATCGAAACTCTTCGGCTGATTTCAATTTTCACAATCAATAATAATCAACTAAGGTATCTTTGAATTTAAATCTTTCATTTAGAAAATATTACAATAGTATATGGATAATGTGATTGAATAAAGAAAATAATAATAAAAAAATTGTCGCACGTGTGTGGCTTCGCAGAGAAAAACATCCACTCTCATATATTATCTAATGTATCTATGTGGCAAATATGGGGAGATAAGGAATTTTTGTCTTTTATCTGTGGAAAGCATGAATGGAAGTTGCCACCTAGTATTTTGGTCACTAGAAACCCTAACTAGTCTCAGAAATCGGGTACGAGGATTGGTTGCATAAAAAGAAGGTATTAGCACCTCAAATATGCCCTACCTAAGATAGGCTGCATTGTTTTATTGTCTGATAAAATCTAAGGTCTTGTCGTATTTTCTAGTTGTTGGTTTGTCTATGGTTTAAGAAAAGTACTCCTCGGTAAGGAGGTCCTTATCTTATTGGATAAAACCTAACCGTTCTAACCTCAACAAAAGAATTTAACATCCAGAATACATCATACGTATAAGATCATAATCCTAGATATTAAAAGAAAACAAAATAATTTTTTTTGAAATTTTTGAAATATTGGCCTTGTTCTCGTAACTTTAATAAACTGATTATTAAACCCAAAATGCATGCTAATACCTATTTTTTGAATTTTTGTTGTATGAAAATATGATATGAATATTTTTTTTGAGATACTTGACCATATGCATGAAAATAAAATATTTTTTTATTATTATTTTAAAGTTTTGACAAAAACCGGGTATTTTAATACAGAATTTGTATCTTTACAGTATAAAATATAAACTAATATTGATCAAAATGAAGTAAAAAATTTGCGGAAAGTTATAGATTTTTTGAAAAGAATTTTTTTGAATTTTTTTATTTTCGGGCTGGGTCCAACCTGGTCCATGTAGCTGAGCTGGACCCATGCCACCAGGTCACTGGTCCAAGCCAGTGACCCAACCAAGCCAATTTTACGCGTGCATGGAACAGTGCGAAGGTAATTAAATTACCTTCGCATTGTTCATCCTTCGTTTTTGAAGATAAAAAACGAGGACCCCTGGTTACAGAGTACAAAAATGGCGATTTTTTGGCTTTCTCGTCTTCTATTTCTTTTTGTTTTTCTAGACAAACATGCATCAAATTTTTTACGAAGAAAGGAAATGAGCATACCTGGTTCTGGAAAAAGGAAACCGGTGGTGGTGCTGACCTCCCTGCTGTTTGTGAGCTTCGCTTCGCCGCTCGGTTTCTCCTACTGCCGTTCCTTTGCTCTGCTGTTTATCCTCGTGCGGCCTTCCTTTGTGTTTCACTCTCCTGAATTTCCCACTGTGTTCTCTCCTTTCTCTCTTCTTCTCTTCCTTACACTCTCCCTCCCTCTGTGTTTCTGCCCCCCCTTGGTTCGGTTCTTCCTCTGGCTTTTATAGCCAGAGGTCGCAGGCGTTTCTTGGTAACAGCCGGCGTGCATCACGACGGCGAGGAACATCAGCCATGAGACGCGCCCACCCTTGATTGCAGCTCCAACGCCTCCCCTGTCTCTTTATTCTCTTTATTGCCGGCCGTTTTTTCTTTTGAAGAAGACCATGAACAGTGCGCGTAATTCTTAATGAAACAGTGTCGTTTTCAATTTCAAAATGATATTTCTGATTTGGTCCTTGGATGTTTTTGCAATTTTGTAATCAAGCCCCTTAGAAAATTTTTAATTGGATTCCTTGAGTTTAATGCCTTTTTCGGTTAAGTCCTTTGTTTCGGATTGTTTCAATTAAGTCCCTAATTGGCCATCAAACTTCAATAATTATGCAATTAAGCCCCTGATTTGACCAAATCAACTCTTCAAAATTATAATTGGACCCCATAACTTTAATTTCTTCCAATAAAAGCCTAAATTGACTTAAAAATCAATTTTTCTTACAATCCAACCCTCCATAAATTCAATTAAACCTTAGATAAAATTTAATTGAGTTCATAAACATCTGATTTTAGACTTTTCTTTCTCAAATTGAATTTTCTTTGTCAACATGGCTTCCATCAGTCAAAAATATACTATTAAATTTCAACCTTTTGTGTTTTTGAACCTTCTCAATCAATTTTGGCCTTTTTTCAGCATTTCAGTATCCTTTTCTCGCTCCAGTTATTTTTTTTGGATTTCTTCTGAATATATATTTTTGTATTTTTTTCATTTTTGTGTGAGATTTTAAAAATAGATAACAACAACAACAACAACAACAATAAATATTTATTTTCTTTGTTCAATCACATTATCCATATACTAATGGAATATTCACAAAATGAGAGATTTAAATTGAAAGATACCTTAGCTGATTATTTATTGATTGTGAAAGTTGAAAACCGGCCAAAGATTTTTTATTGTGGAAAGAAAATTGTAAATAGAAAAACATTATTTATTTGCAAATGAAAACTTTAATTCATCCCCTTTTACGTATGAAAGACGAGAAGTTTTATTAATTAACTAATTTAGCCATGAAAAGCATGGCTAAATAAGAGAAGTAAAGTAACAAGAGATAGGCTAGAAAACATATAAATGAAACAAGGACCAAGCAAACTTAACTAGCTTCTTATTTACTTAATAAAAACATATAAATCAAGCAAAATATAAATATAAATATATGAAAGAGGTTTATAACCATACAACTAAATCAGCTTCTCTATAAACTTCTTATTTGGCCAAATGATCCGCTACATGGTTACTTTCTCTGTAAATATATGTAAAACTCATGTGAGAAAGCCTTGGCCAAATGATCCGCTACATGGTTACTTTCTCTGTAAATATATGTAAAACTCATGTAAGAAATCCTAAGACAAGTATTGGAGATGTTATTAAAACCACAACAGTCTCATGACATTGCTTCCTTTTATCCAAGCAATTGCATTATATGAATCAGACTCCACAATACAACCCTTAAAGGATGCACAACAACAATCAATACTTAAAATGAGAGCCTTTTTGAATTCTCCAAACCTCAGGTCCATTGGATTCCCTGTACATATGGAATAGAAAAGTTACAAAGAAATTTTCCTGCGTGATCCCTTAGAACACCCCTAATCCCCGAGGGTCTAAGCTTGCTACTTGCAGAAATATCTACATTCCACTTAAGCATACTTTGAGGAGGAGGAATTCATGATGATTATATACTTTTTCCTTATTTGTCCATATAAAAATACCATTTGGTGATCTTAATAAGTATATCCTAGTATAGCATAAACTCCCATAGTAATATGTTTCCCATGTTACAACTCTATTAAAAAGTGAGTAATATAAATCATTCAAATGGTTTTTAACTAATTAAAGATCAAATTATTGTGAGCATTCCAAATGAATCAAACTATTCAAAAATATAAACCATTCAAATGGTTTTTAACTAATTAAAGATCAAATTATTGTGAGCATTCCAAATGAATCAAACTATTCCAAAGAAAAACAAAGGCCACATCTATTTTTGCATAAATCCCAAAATTATTTTATGCCATTATAAGTAAAAATCATCAAAAGATTTTAGTAAGATTCATTGTTGGCCAAACTAAGTCACCACCCGTGACCATAATTTCCATACCACCTCATAATAAAGAAAGACATGTTTTGTAGGCTTAATTTTTCATTTATTATTATCGAAATGACAACTCAAATCACTAACTTGTAACAGACCTTGTCGGTGGTGAAAAGCTTTTATAGATAGTTTATTCATAATTGCAAGCTAGAGATTAAACTCAACCTTGGAAGGAGCAAGAGAGGACCATAAATCAAACTGAAATGATTTATCTATTGGAAGAAGAATTGTCTCAATAAAGGTTGGCAACTTTTCACTGAAAAAATACATTTTAAATGAAGAAGCTGGATCAAATCGTTTATTTCAAAAGCAAAATTATCTATTCTAAGTGAATGGCTCATCGTTTTATGAAATGGATTGGGCATGATAACTATATGCCGAAGATTGTTCAGCTTCTGGTGAGGAGGGTGGGAACTCTAACACCTGATTATGGAAGGATGTTGTCTCAAATATTCATCATCAAAAGGTTGCTTTAAATTTATCTTTAGAAAAGGTTAATGCAAGGGAAAGTACATGGTGCAGGATTGTTAGTGGTTGTGCCCAGGACGTGAAACTTTGGAATATTGCAAACCAAGAAATTTGTGCGTTAGTTGATAATGGTTGCGATACCAGCTTCATCTCGAATGATAGGGCTTGGCAATTCTTGCCTTACTGTACAGTTTCCAAGATTATATATATTACCTTTCGGAAGACAAAACCTCTTCAATTGCTAATATGGGTGTGTGGGATCGATGACTTGTCTTGGATTTGGAATTTCTATGTCTGGTATGTTGTCCAAATTAACGTTGTCCAGCAAGGTTATGGACAAATTGAGTTAGAAGTCAATCTCTAATGGGATGTATACATGTTAAATCTATGTGTAGGCTTCTTTCATTTCCTAGTCAGCCTAGTACAAGCATTTCCTTCAATGGTGTATGAAAAGCACTCGCTAAATCTAAAGTTGAACTTTTTTTTTTGGATGGCTATCCTTCATAAAATCAACACCAGAGGTGTTTTGGCTAGAAGAGGTAGTATTATTGAGTCTGATGAAGCAACATGTTTTGTCCGTTTGTTGGCTGAAGAGATTGTTGATCGCCTTCTCATACGTACATCAACACCGGAGGTGTTTTGGCTTAAAATGTTAAGAAAAACTAGGTAGGGCAGTGCAGCATATCCCTTTCATTCAGCATAAAAATGTATAAGCACTGAATTGAGAATTTTAATTTGAATTAGTAATGATAAAAACGTATAGTCTCGTGCTTAACATTACTCAACATGCCCATCCAAATAATCTGTCCAACCACTTACATAAACATTAACATATCAAAATCTAAAGAATATAACCTAACTGGTTAGATTTTAAATTTATTTTATAAAAATTACTAATTCAAGCTTGACAAATTTCAGAGTCACTAAATATTTACATTGTCATTAACTTTAGAACTTGTATAATTAATTAAATACACACAAATTAACCCGAACACTCACATTAATAAAAAATAACCATATCATTTAAATTTTATCCACTACACTACACGTTATCTTTCATTAATTATAATTATAAGAAAAAGGTGATTCTCTATTACTTCTCTTGTAACAGCATATTTATTGGCACCGCGTGAATTTGAAAAGTGTCAAAAACATTTATTTTTCTTTTTTCATGTTCTATATTTTTTTTTAATTAATCCTTTTAATTCAAGGGAAAGAAAGGAAAAAAAAAAAAGAAGGAAAATTGGTTGTCCCGTTGGGAAATAGCCGCCGCACGCTGCCTATAATGAAGGCAAGAGGATTTTGAACGCGCCATCATAATGTGGCAGGTCCTCCACATGCTGGTGTGTT
>Ga0325411_1008399_pt1 | contig 11181 bp, 7 predicted proteins | sample PopdelMetagenome_13_FD_206181 | JGI IMG/M metagenome (GOLD analysis project Ga0325411, IMG submission 206181) | Populus deltoides microbial communities from Bellville, Georgia, United States - Xylem-PdIQD-R4 | ecosystem: Host-associated > Plants > Phyllosphere > Stem > Wood/Secondary xylem...
AATGAGAGAAAAATATTACAAAAATTAAAGTGAAAGAAAATAAAGAAAAATTATAAAGAAGACCTTCAAGTGAAAAAAAATTAATATATATATTGAAATTACATATGTAGGTCATAGTTTATAATGACTTTACAACCTTTTATATAATAATATAAATTTTAAATTTTATTTAAACATGTAAACATTAATTCTATATAGATATAGCTACCAGGTAAGGAGATTTTATTAAATACTAAAACAAATTAAACTTTTTCTTTCTTGATATCACGTAAACCTTGTCACACTGGAACATAAAATGGGCTCTTCGAAATTATAATGGGAAAGTATATGGAAAATTAGAGTAGCCACTTAATGATTAAAAAAAAACTAGAATTTCTAAAGTTTAGCACTGGTTTTGGAGTTTGGGTAAAAAGTTGGTTATGTTTAAGAGAATAATGATATTATTCTTACCACATCATTTTTTATAAAATATTATATTTACTATGTATTTTTTACCCATATCTATTTATTTATTGCCAATAATTATCTTGATTATATTTTTAAGCTTTTATTTGCAATTTGTTTTATTTATTTGTAAAAAATACAATGTCGAACCCTTAAAACAGAAGACTCATTGATTAAATTGCTTTTGAAAAATAGAACATTGATCTCTAAAAAAATAAAACTTGTTGATTAGGTTATTCATAATAATTTTGATATCAACCCCTTAAAAAAGAAAGCTTGTCGAATTGACTGTTTCTAAAATAAGTTTTGGACCTATATGGATAGTTAACATTGAATTAGGCTTTCACCCATTTAACTTGATTAGTTCTAAAACGGATTATAAAGACACAACTCTTACTCAATAAGGCTTGATGTGATCATGTTGACTCGGTACTAATTATTATATTACATAAATTCACACTTATAATAAATATTTTTTTATCTTTTTTAATTTTCAAATTTAAAATTTATTGTTGTTTTCTTTAGAATACTATTATTGTAAATATTTGGTCTCATCTTCATACAAAACACAACATGTATAGCAATGCAAATAAACTCATCCACCCATGGAAAATTAACCAAATGTTACAAATTGCTTATAACATAGGAAAATATAACATTCATAAATTAACCAATATTAAGAGAGTATTTAGAAGTGTGATAGCAATTGCTTTTTAAAATGCTTTTTGTTAGATAATATATCAAAATAATATATTTTTTATTTTTTAAAATTATTTTTAATATCTATAATTAAAATGATCTGAAAAAATAAAAAATATATAAATTTAAAACAAAAAAATTAAATTTTGTTAAAAATATTTTTAAAACACAAAAATAAATAGGCTATCCAAATGATTAATATGAATTGATTTGAAATTATGGTAAAAACATGTGAGAAAATGCTAGAGAACTTGATTGGGCTACACGACACACGTTTGTCTCATGCACTGTCTTCTTGACTTTTCTGGACTGGAACGTGCATATGTTTTGCACGTGCCATCGAAATAAACCTACAAAAAAAAAATCATTTGCCCTTATTTCTCTTTTAATAGTTGGTGAAGCTACTGTGTTTTCAAGGCTAAACATGGTTACCAAATGATTGGGTTTAGACTCAATTTTAGGTTGATTATATGGTGGATTGGTGTGAGTTTTTAGGTGGAGGGTTGATGGGCCTGTCAGTGTTAAGTTGAAGTGGAAAACAATGGAGGTAGGTTGTTGTTGGACCATGGCAAAAGGGGTTGAGAACTAAGTTGCTGGCAACGCTGGATCAATAGGGAAATGACTTAATGATGGTGTTTATGGTTTGTCCCATTATAGACGAGAGGACAACGACGAGGTAAAGAAAAAGGCTATATGGTTTTTTTTCTCTTAGAAAGGTGACGACTTAGAGAGTGAGATGGAGATGGGTTTATATCATTCAATTAGAGGAGAGGATAAAAGGTTTGATTAAATATGGTTCGTGAGAAGCTGGTGGATATTGGTTGATGAAAATAATTGTTTTTAAGGTGCGGTTTGATGGGTTGGTTTGGTAGTGTTGGTGGGAGATTGAGTTTGGTTGGAGTTGATGATTGTGAATATGTAGGCTACACCGGTTCAGCTGGGATGCTGATGGTCTTAAGTAGAGATTGATTTGGTGATTTATGAGGGAGGATGATGGTCTATGGTTGAAAGTTATTATGTGGTTTGTTAAGGAGAACGATGGTCTATGGTTGGAGGTTATTGGGTGGTTGTTGGTGTATGGTAATGAATATGGAGGGAAGATGAAAGTTTATGTATGATGGTCAAGATGACTTTTGTTAGTTGGAATCCAATAAGGTGAGAGGTTGTGGTTAGTTTTAGGTGGTAAGGTTTGTTCAGGTTTAGCATATATAAGAAGAGAATCATATTGAGCTTTTTTAGTATGTTTGTGTTCACTATTAGTGTTATTTTTTTAAAAGGAATTAAGGTTGTCGGTTGAGATGTAGGTGACAGAGGTTGCGAGTTTGTGATGGTGGTTCGATGGGTTTAATGGTGGCAAAGAGGTTATGTTTAATGAGTAAAAGAGTGGTTTACAGAGGAGTGGCGACTATGGGTGTTCACGGTTTGGTTTGGGTTGGGTTCAAAATTCCAGGTTCAAGTTGGGCTCAAAACTCCAACCGAATTGAGAGATGAAATTTTTTAGGAAATTGGACCAAACCAAACCAAACCGAGAACCAACTCAAATCGAATCGATTCGATCAAGTTCGTTTTTATTTTTTTTGTAACCAGAAATCTCTTAGTCAACTTTTATTATATTATTAAACAAGGTGTTAGTTACATGTCTAAATGTTCTGTATTGTCAAAAGAAAAAATAAATAAGCATCACAATAAGAAATAACGACCGACAAAAAAAAAAGAAAAAAAAGAAGAGGTTTAAACATATAGTTGAGCAACAAATTTTCATTGAAATTTGTAAGCACAGATCCAGGGAGTTTAGGTGATTAGAATAGGAGACAATCCTAGCTTAATTGCAACAAAAACAAACATGTCAAAATATAATAGTAGGCATGCGTTAAAGGCTTTCCATTTTCTAAATAGCTAAGAAATACAAAATGAGAGTTTGAATAGTCTAGAAAACCAGAAAAGAAAACAACTCGTTTGAAATAATAATAAAAAAGCATTAACCAAAGCCAATAACCGACAAATAGAGGCAATAAAGTAGAAGAAAAGAACAAAACATGGAAGATGGAGGTTATCTGTAACAACCTCTCAAGTTTCAACAAGGGAGATAACAAAGGAGAGAGATGGAACAAGAGAGATAAACGTTTGACAGTTGTTTTGAACAGAAAAAGAGGGATTTTTAGGTTAGTGAAATTAGGTCAATAAGTTATCTATTTATACCCTTTTTTTAAGTGGGTTTACAACTTACATTAGGTCTGATTCGGTTACCCAATTTCAATTTCTAAAATCGAAACCAAACCGAACCAAGTTATTTTATGATTTCTAAATCGATTTGATAGTTTTTTTTCTCTCGGTTTGGCTTTTTCGGATAATGTTTTCCTAGTTTCTAAGGTTTAATTGGTTGGTTGGTTGGTTTTTTTAAACACCCCTAATAATAGCTTAGTTGATAGAAGAGTAATTTTAACAATTTTATAGGAGGTTTATGTGACAAGAAAATTTATTGCAACAAAGGTTAGATATGTTGTTGTTCATGTGTTATTAATCTATTTTATCAATCTTTTCTTAAAAAAAAATGTGGGAAGAATTGCTAAAGTTCTGGATCTAGGTTTTGAATTATTTGGATTAATTAATTGAAAATTGTTGGAATTTAGGGGATCAAAATCTTGGATTTTAATAGTTGTTTGATTTGTGTTTTGGGATAGTTGAAATTAAATATTTGAATTGTTGTAAATTGTAATTAAAACTTAATTGTTGTTGTAAGATTAGGCCCCGTTTGTTTGTTGGAAAGTAGTTTTCTTTTGAAAAGTGAATTCTGAGAAAATGAATTATTTTCCGATGTTTGATAGTGTAATGAAAAATAAGTTGGAAAACACTTTCTAGTATTTGGTTATGTCATGGAAAATGAGCTAAAAAATAACTTATTAATTTTTATTTTTTTTCAAATTTATTAAAATAATGAGGAACAAATCTTACAAATTAAAAAGTTGAATGATAATGAAATTGAAAAAAATATAATTTAATAAATTATCTCAAATAAAATAAATAATAATCAAAATAATAGAGATCAAATATAAAAAATAAAAAAAATTGAAAGATGAAAAAATTAAAATAATAATAATAATTAACATTTCATAAATTATTTCAAATAAAATATGTAACAATCAAAAGAATGAGTACCAAATTTGATAGATAAAAAATTTCAATTAAAAAATGATAAGGGAAAAACAAATAACAATTATAAAAATAAAAAAGTTATATAAAAATTAAATTGTAAGGGATGAAATTGAAAAACAAATATTAAAAAAAATACATATAGCAATCAAAAGTTTGATGACCAAATTTGATATAATCAGCAAATAATATGACATTTCTAAATTTTTCATAACTTTCAAAAGGTGTTTTCCGTCCAAAATAAAAGGAAAACACTTTCCTAGAAACCAAGTCAAATTTTCCTTTGACTATAAAATGTTTTTCGTTGACCAATTTTCCTAATAGGAAACAAACACACCCTAATTATGGACCTTGGAATATTTCTGCCTTTCTATAGTCCCTAGCTTTTTAATTTTTTTTCGATTTCATTTAATTAGGATTTTGATTTTTTTTAATTTATCCATAAATGAATTAATTGAATCTCTTAATTTAAATACCTATTCATGATTTGTCATTCGTTCCAAAATTATATAATTTTGATCAATTTGGCTTTAATTCTCTTTCTCTCTCTTTCTTTTATTTTTTTTTTCATTCTCATCTTTTTTTCTTCAATTTCACCCATGATTGAATTAACTAAACCTTTTTGTTCGGTTTTTTTCCCTAGTTTAGTCCTTGGTCCTTCATTTCTTTTAATTAAGACCAAATTAAATCTTTTTTTCTTAATTATTTTTCAATTATATCTCCAATTGTATTCTAAATTATTCCTGATTTTTTTTCTTCAACTTAATCCTTGGCTTGTTAAAGTTAATTATTTATCTAATTTTTCCCCAAATGTATTTTTTCTTCCTTTCTTATTTATTGTTTTTTATTTCTTTTTATTATTTTTATATTTTTTTCTAGCTTTAACGTGACATAAGAAAATAAACAAAAATGATGAAAAACTAGCAAAATGATTAAAATTAACAAGATTTATTGAAAAGAAAGTTTTTTTAGATTTATTTTATGAAATATATATATAAAAATAGAGGTCAAATTAGTTGTTATGTTGAGGACTCTCACTTTAAGTTGAATTAAGCTTTATACTATAGTTTTCAGACCCGGTCCGGTCCAAGGCCCGGGTCCCGATGTTGACCGGGTCACCGAATAGCCTTGGTCAATTGAATTTTAATGTAATCCAGCTACCCAGACTCTCTTCCAAACCTAACAAAGATCTTTTATCTATCCTCTCTCTATTCTTATTAAAATCCAACAACACTTTTATATTTATGTATATATTAAAAACTATTGTCTTATATGATTTGGCCATAATAGATAGTCTTTACCTATTTGAAAGGAACTTTGTTCCTCCATATAAATTGACATCAACTCTTTTAAGGATTTAGTAATAGGTGTGCCTAAATTTAGCATGCTCATTTAGAGAGAGAAAGAGACTTAAATTTCTTACCTTTAAAAAGCATGTAGCTTTTATGCTATGCTAGGTATATAAGCAACTTATATGTTATAAATCTAAAAAACCTATCAAATCATATCTAAAAATGACAATAGCTTCAACAGATGATAGGATTATAACTCCAGGACCTTTTGTCCCAAACCATATTTATAAGGCTTTAGAAGAGTGTTAAGCTCAAATTAAAAAACTTGCTTCATGATAGAAGGTAGTATTTATAGAGGTATATGATAAGTACAAATATAGGCAATTATATATTTTTCAAGGTTTAGTGATATAAGAATAAATCTTAACCTAAACTCCATTTTTCCAATAAATAGTCTGTTTTGATCTTCATTCCAATATTTATCCTTCAATAAATATGTAGAGACTTTCCTTAATTTGATAAATAAGAGTGATATAGTAGTATCTTATTTGGTATCAATAAGATCAAAATCTTAAAGGATATTACTTCCCTAACTTTAAAGAATAAAAGTTGAAAGAGAAGAGAATAGTGTAATTCGTAGAAGCATACTAACTGATAAAGATACACACACACACACATACACACACACACACACACACTATAGGTTGGTGATCGATCTTATCCTAAGTATTGCATATAACATTATGGTGACTCGTTCTTTTTCCTTAAAGAAAAGTTATTTTTTAAAGGGGGAAATGGTCTAAAATATATATGTGTGTGATGTATAAAATAGTTATCATCTAATATTATGGTCACTAAAAACCCTAACTAATTTTTAAAATTTTAAGGTAAGAGATTGATTATGCCAAATGGAAGACACTATCACCATAAAACATTTTACCTAAGGTAAGTTGCATTGTTACTTATCTTCAATTCGTAATAGTTTTATTGCGCCTAATCTAATAGTGATCGATCTATATAAGTAAGGATGAGTCTACTATAATAAGTTAAACCTAAGGTTTAAGTTTATTCTTTCTATGTTTGGGTCATCTTTTCCACTTCTAATTACTACCATAATAATTATTGGTAAGGATTCAATCATTTTGATAATTATTAGTGAACTGACATATCTAAAACCAATTACTACTAGTCGAGACCTGTAACCATTGGTGGTCTTTTCAAGTAATGTTAGTGAATGATCAAGATGAGCTTATATTGGGCTCAATGAATCCAATCCTAAACTTATAAGGGATGGTGCCAAATATTTTATTTATCCTATGATGAATATTCATTCTCATTTTGCTGAATGAAGCTTTATACCCTAATTTTAAACATTTAAATAGTGATATTTATAGGTTTGTTTACTCAAGAATGAGATCTAGTGGTATGAATGTCCTCTTGTTGACTAAAAGTTTGACCATGACCTCTATGGATTCATTATCCTAAGGGTGTGTTGATATTATGAACAATCACATTGATGGTTCAATTTTAAAATGTTGCCCCTAATCATAACCATTATAAATGGACACTTATTTAAGGCCAAAATATTTACATTACACAAGAATATGCCACCTTGATACTCTCAATTAAAACCTAAGAGTAATAATCTTTAAAGGTTCATTTATGATAGAAATCATTGATGGATATTTGATTTATGCATTGTAAAATAAGAAAATTTGGTTTTAAGAGCTAAATAACATATGGATATTTGATGCTACAATTATAAGATGCTGAGGATGTTTGTGTTGAGTATCTGGTTGAGGGAAAGACACTTGTGGTGAGGAGATCATTAAAGATGTATGTTAAGATTGATGATTCAGAAGGTTAGAGGGAGAACATATTCCACACGAGATGTCATTTTCATAATAAGGTTTGTAGCTTAATTATATATGGTGGTAGTTGCACTAATGTAGCTAATACTAAATTGACGAGAAAGTTAAACTTGCACACTATCTAACATCTCATGCCTTATAAACTACAGTGGTTGAATGATGACGGTGAAGTGAAAATGAATAAGCAGGTTTTGGTTGCCTTTTCTATTGGTAAATATTGTGATGGGGTGTTATATGATGTTATGTCACTGCAAGCCAGTCACTTATTGCTTGGTAGATTATAACAGTATGATAGGAGAGTTATGCATGATAAAGACAAATATGTATTCCATTGAGATGAATGGAAGATCTATAACTCTTGTATCTTTGACACCTAAAAAAATATATGAGGAGCAACTGAAATTGATGGAGGAAAAGATAGTTGAAAAGGAGAGCTTGTATATCAGGGGACCTTCTTTTCTAATAAATAGGGGTGAGCAAAAAAACCAAAAAACCGATTAAACCGAGAAAACCAGAAAAAAATAACTGAAAAAATCGAACCGTGAAAATAAACTGATTAAAATTTTAAAAAAACCGACCGGTTCGGTTCGGTTTCAGTTTTATAAGCTTGAAACCGAAAAAACCGAATCGAACCGAAAAAACCGGAAAAAACCGAGCTAAACTAAAAAAACAAAGCAAAAAATCGAAAAAACCGAGCCAAACTAGTTTGAACCAGTTTTTGTCTAAAAAACTGAACCGAACCAAAACCGGTCGATTTGACCCGGTTTCGGTTTTTTTAAAAAAAATTCGGGTTGGTTACTTTTTTTGATAAAAACCGAACCGAAAATGATCACCCCTACTAACAAAGTTCTTATTGTTTTTTATGATGATGCTATTCTTTGGCTTGATAATGATTTGTTGACCTTAAAAGATGTTTTTCATGATACAGATTTGAGGTCAAATCTTTTTAAAAAAGGGGAGGATGATACGAACCAAGTCAGGTTCGAATTTGGCCTTAAAATATCTGCTAACTAGTTTTGTGAGATCAGATATATCTCTCAAACCATATATTAAAATGAGCTAAAATTTTACAAGGAGATACTAGACACATAAAAATACATTTTGGTGAATGTTCATGTCAAATGGAGCTCGAGAAAATATTTTTTCAGAGGGTTAAAGTTACTAGACAAATCTTGTCAAATCTGCAAGACTGGACCTTTGTATGCTGTTTAAAACATATATGGAGCTATATGTTGTAGTTTGCTGGTATTCAAGTTGTGATAGAAACTATAAATCTCAAGCTTTCCAACCATATATGGTAGACCCAATAATTCATCTAGATGAGATAGAACGACATGTTTGAAGTTAGGACTAAAATCCTGTCAATATTTTATTTATTTATTTAACATTGAATACTAATTTTTTAATTTGAGTTTGTTCTGGCCCATTATACATTGTTTATGAGTTTATTTCATTATTGGACTTATGTTACTTGATTACTAGTTTAGACTTATTAGCTCGCAACCTAAAATGGGTCCATTAGGGTTAGTTAGAGAAGACTATATTCTATTTTTTTAGTTGCAAATTTCAGCAACAAGTTGGAGAATAAACGTGAATTTTTATTTTGTTTTTTATGGCAAATCAACTTTTTTTTTGCACGGAGAAAGATAATGCACTAACTTATCAAAGATTAACTGACTTCATGACGTCATTCACATACATAAGGTTTTTAGATACAAGGTTATCTCTGGGTCCAAATCTTTTTTTCTATACATTTGGTTCTTAGGTACATGATTATCTCTAGATCAAGGTTTTATCAAACCTGATTTTTAGCTTTCCAAGTTGAGAGAGAAAGACAAATGGATCCGGCTTACATCGCAAGTCCGCACTATTTTTTCCTGTAAAAAAAATAATGTTTAAGTGCCACAAACAAATTTTAAAGAAAGAAGAAAAATAAATGACTCGAGTTATAACCCTAATCGATCAAATACATAGGTTTTATCTTAATGAGATGATAAAAAAATGACAACAACAGTAAATGGACAAAAGTTAAAAAAAAAACTATGATGATATGGGAAAAAACCTTTTCGTAAAGCAGAAAACGATATTATTGAATTTCTAACCAATTAAATATGGAATAATGAAATTGTGTAAAAAAAACAAAAAACTGATGTGAGTCAACCTAAGTTAGCATAATAGACATGTAACTTGGGCAGTAAGGCTAACTTGGGTTAACTTGCTAACTTGAATCTTAGGACTTGAAGTTGGGATAACTAGATGGAAAAAAAAATTAAAGAAAACCACAAAGCTATTTTTTTAAAAATCGTATGACAAAAAGATTAAAAAATCAAAAGAATTAGGATCAAATTGAAAAAAATAGTATACTATAAATTTGGATTGAATAATGAAATTGAAAATCAATAAAATTTTTACAAAAAAACCAAGGAAAAAAAATTAGAAATAAAAAAATAAGGACCAAATAAAAAAAATAATATATGACAAATCGAAATTGAAGGATGAAATTAAAAACAAATAAATTTTTTATAAAAAGACCAAGAATATAAATTAAAAATTAAAAGAATAAGGATTGAAGTTGATATATCAAAAATAAAAAAGGACCAACCTATAAATTTCAAAGGAGAAGAAAGAAAAGAATAAAAACAAAAAAGAAAGGATTACCAGCGACATACTGCTCCATTGCTGCCACCATGCGCCACACCATCAGGAAAAGAACTTGTTGATGCTTCCAACAACACGGTGGAAGAGCATTATCTTCCACCATAGATGCCATGCACGCCGTTCAAAGTGCACGGGCACATCCTATGCATCGGTGTGTGATCAATACGTGCCATCAATTTTTTCCATATAATTAATAATTTATATGTATAAAAAGACAAAATTTCCCTCCATAAAATTGTTAATAATAATAAAAAACTAGAATGGAAAGACTAAAAGATCTCTAGTTACATAAATTATGATTTTTTATTTAAAAGGTAAACTTGTCATTTCATCGTGTTTTTAAAAAAAAGTAGATAAACAAGAATATTTTTCGTAACTAGTTTTAAAATTTTTAACTTGGAAGGAACTTATATCACTTTATTGTGCAAAAATATTAAAAAAAATACTTATTTCTCTGATAAATTTTTATAGTTAATAAGATATATGAAAAGATTAAAATACTCCAACATTAACCCAATCAATTCTTTTTAGTGAAATCATAATTAATAATTAATAGTAAATAATAAATTGTGTGTCAAGTGAAATCACCTAAGGCTAGTTTTTGAAATAAAAAAAATAATGTCTTGGAGTACATATCCTTTCTATTCCTGTACTTGTTTTTTAAGGCATCTAAATTAGCTTAAAAATTGCGCGGGAGTCTTTGGTTAATGTTTGCTATCAAATATATTCATGTCTGAACTCTCTTCCTTCATTAAAAAAATGGTAAGTTTTTTTTAAAACATATATTTTAAATAAAAATATGTTAATATATATATATATATATTTTAAATTTATTTTTTAATATAACACATTAAAATAATTCAAAAATATTTGAAAAATTAATTCGTAGCTTAAAAATACCCATTTGCCTCCATATATATATATATATATATATATATATATATATATATATATATATTAAATTTGCAATTGGAATCTCGAGGCAAAGTTTGAAGGAAACCCATTTGATATTTCGCCAAAAAAATGCAATATTGAGGCGAAGTTTGTTTCTTCTGTTGAAGAGTGCC
>Ga0325411_1008400_pt1 | contig 11180 bp, 10 predicted proteins | sample PopdelMetagenome_13_FD_206181 | JGI IMG/M metagenome (GOLD analysis project Ga0325411, IMG submission 206181) | Populus deltoides microbial communities from Bellville, Georgia, United States - Xylem-PdIQD-R4 | ecosystem: Host-associated > Plants > Phyllosphere > Stem > Wood/Secondary xylem...
ATCAATCACATTCAACCTTTTTATTTGTTAACAAAAAATAAAGGGTGAATTGCCAGAACCTCAAGAGGAGTAAAGTGGCATCAAGTGCTTGCTATCATTTAGCTGTATGGAACTCATTTGCATTTCACAATATTTTCCTTCTATAAACCGTATCACCTCATTTTACTCCAATCCTTTGGTTGAGATGAAAAACTAACCAAAACTACTCCCTGCTACAAGCCACCCCATTTCATGAACTTCTTGACCTCATCATACAAAACCAAAATGGCAGCAGCACCAGTACTCCTAAACACATTTGAAACTGCCCCACGATAGAAAGAAGCCACCCCCTCTGCCCTATAAATTTTCCTCCAGCAATCAAGTGTGCTATTATACATTGGTTGTTCCGAACCAGATTGCATCATCATCCGCCTTCGAACTGTATCCATTGGATATGACACCAACCCAGCAGATGTCGTGACTATCTGAGCCACCACCCAACGCTTCCACAATGGCAATTCAGGTTTAGCTGCTTCTCCAGACAAAATCTCCTTCATTGTATCAAACCCACCAAAATATAGACTCCTGTGAACAACCATTCCTTGCAGAGAGGCAGGAAGCCCTCTGTACACTCCTCGAACCCCATCTTTATTGTATACAGTAGTCAGGAAATGAAAAATACCTCGAAATTGACGAGCATCAGTTCTTCCAATGTCAGCAGCAAGGCGGGTGTGTGCTATATCAAGCGGGTAGATTAAAATCAGTGTCGTACAGCCAGCTGCAGCACCCGCAGTGAAGTTGGCAGGTACGCTAGACAAAAAAGGACCATTTGGATGGTTTCCATTATGCAAGATGTTTTTATAAAGATCCTGCAAAAGAAATTAACAACCATGAGGTCATGGTAGCATAACACAAAATGGAGATGATCCTAATTCACTTGAAACTTTGATATCAATAATCAAAGCAAAAGATCACTTCCTTTTATGCATCTAAATAAGTTAGAATCCCTGTTATTATCTTCTATTGCATTATTAAATTTTCTCATGCCATGGATAATGACATTGTATATCTCAAAGAGACCAGCTACCAAAATAATATTTCAAGGAAAAAGTCATTTTCCATATCTTAGAAGTTCTGAGTAGAACTCAGCCAGCTAAAATATACCAATCCTATTTATAACATCTTGCAATCAACAAAAAATTAGTGAGTGGTATGCAGTTTATAAATCCAAAGTTAATTCACCAAAATTTCAAAATTTATCCAACTATTTTAGATGACATAATGAATCTATGAAGTCAATGCATAGCCAGGAACTCTCTGGTTGGGGAAGCATTTTCCATATCTTAAAAGTTCTGAGTAGATCTCAGCCAGCTAAGACAGACCAGTGCTATTTGTAACATCTTGCAATAAACAAAAAAATAGTGTCGTATGCAGTTGAGCTGTCTGAATGTCCTAAGAAAAAGCTTAGGCAAACTTAGCGTTACCGTAAGATTGCAAGAACATGACCAAGCCTTTACAAATTTACATTTGTGGAAAAGAAAAGGTCAAAAGCAAACCAAAAAATATCAGTAAGAGGTTTTATTCAGCCTTCAATGCATTCAATACACCTGTTAATATCTAAAGTTTATTTGTAATTAAACTTCGCTCTCCTTTTTTGCAACATAGTAGTTCTTGGATCTTCATTTCTACCGTCTTGCACAAACCAGTGCACCTGTAATTAAAGCTCATGCCACCTTATCTCTCCAAACAGTGTTTCTTTCATTCCTTGCAAAAGCTCACTCCAGGATCTTCTCACAATTTATACATCCAAAGTTAATTCACCTAAATCTCAAAATTTATCCAACTATTTTAGATGACATAATGAATCTATGAAGTCAATGTATAGCCAGGAACTCTCTAGTTGGGGAACATTTTGATTTCCAATTCCCCATTGACAACTTATGCATGAATTTTGTTCTCTTTCTATTTTTAAAATTAGCAAGACCCTTCTTCTAGAAAATTGCTTAAAATTTCTCCAAATTCAACTGTACCAAAATCCTGTTATCAACATTTTCCCTAAAATCTAAAATCCTCATTCCACTACTGGCAGCAATCAGTTCCAAATATCCTTTCCCATCAAATCCTATCAGCCCATGTTAAAATAATCCTCCTATTTCTTTCTAACTTCAAGATTCTACTTTGTTAAAATTACAACAAGACAAACACCAAATAAAATAAAGAACCATCCTTTACAATCATAAAAGACAACATTCCACTAAATACGAAGTGAAATCAATCATTGCAATATTCATGTACTCATATATCAAACATTTCACACACACACACACACACACACATCAAGAACCATCATCAAATACCAAAACACCCAAAATACTATAAAAACAAACCACCCAATATTCCCACGGACACATTTCATCAAACACCTTACCCACAAACCAAAAACCAAAAAGCAAAAAGAACCCAACTTTACTCACCTTGAGAGAGAAATTAAGTGCAACAGAAGGGTAATGTCTAATCACACTAATGCCATTGCCTCTCCAAAGCGAAAGAATCCCTTCTTCTTTAACTGTACGAACAATACAATCAACCATTCCTTTGAATTTCCTGCGTCCACTCCCTACAATTGCCAAATTGCTTTCTTGAGTTTGTAACAGCACCTTTGCCCTCTCAATTGGCGCCACTGTTGTATGCATTACCCCTCCCAGAAATGCACCTGCCAATAGATCTTTGTGAAAGTCTGTCAACCATTTGTACGGCCCTGATGATATTGGTGGCTTTGACCGACCTCCCTTTTCTCCTGGATCATCATCGTCTCTACTCATTGTTAAAAACCAGAATCAGAATGAGTTTTTCTCTATAAAGATCGAATCTTTTTGGGTTTCAAGAGAGCCCCTTTCGTTGTTTATCTTTATAGTATCTCTAGAAAAGGAGAAATAGTGGGTTTTGTTCGTGTCTATTTTTTCTCGTTGGGTTGGTGCGAGAGATTCCAAAGGAAGAATCTTTTTCTTTCAATCTCCCTCTCTGTAGTTTGAGGGAAATAAAGGAAAGTCAGACCAGGCAATTCCTTTCCCGATGAGTAGTTGATCAGGACTTGTCAGCTTATATACTCTCCTTTTCCTTTGTATAGTCCTTCTCCTTCTATCTAGGAAATCTCTAAGGTCGTTCTTTTTTGGGTTTTGATAAGTCAATACATTTTTTCTAACAATTTATCTAAATTATCTAAAAAATTAAGTTCCATCACACTTTTCAATGTAATTTCTAATAGTGATTTATACCTTCAAAATCTTGCGCTTGCGTAATTTTAAGGTAATGAAATATCTCCGGCTAGGCTCAATTATTGGGTGATTATATTCATCATTAAATAAAATCACTATATATATATATTTCCTTGATAAAATTCTATAACCTAAGCAACATCTTTATAGTTGATGTATCACTCTCATGCTCACCTAAACATTTTCAAAAATTTTGTTTTCTCAAAATAACTTAATGTTATTTATTTCTTAAACATTTTTAAGATTGGAATGCCATTGTGTTGGCTTTGATTCCAATTCCTTCTTCTCCTCTTGCATGGCTTCCAAAGTCACCGTATTCTTCATGTAATTTCTCTTCCAATAATAAATTTTTTTCTAGAATAATTAAAATATAACAAGAAAAAAAAAAAGTTACAAAAACCATCTTGTAACATCATAATATTAACATCTAACACTGTCACAGTAAAAAGAAAAAAGAAGAAGAGGAAAGGAAAGGAAATAAAGAAGGGTAATCATTTGAAACTAAAAAGCTTCAGATTCCATGTCCAGTACGGCAGAGCCAACAGTTGCATTTTACTTGTTGCAAGATCCTAAGCTCCGGCAGCCTTTCTCTCATAATTCTCATGCATGCTCAACAGGTTCCTTAACTGAAATATTTACAGAGAAAGGCCAAATGTAAAACTTCCTACAATCGCCACCCACCCACATTACTCCAAAGGGTTTTCTTTTTTCTTCCCTTTGTGTAAGATGTAAGAACAAGGGGTTCGCGTAACGAGCTCCACTGCAGTTGAAAGATGCCAAATTCTGTATTACTGGTAAGCAACAAAGCATTCCAATGCAGATGATGTACAGCAAACATTCTATAAATTCATAACCTCGGCTTCATTGGACTAACCTAAATGAAATCCCACTTCATTGTCAAAGCATACAGTAATTAATAATCCAATGTAACTTGATTTCATCTCGCTGAGCCCGAACACACTCACAATTCTCAGGATGTTTCCTCGACCAAGAATACAATTTATGTTAGAATCCGACAACAAAGGTTGAGCAGGAAGCATTTATTGAAAAAACATCAAGGTCACTTTATGAATTAGAAACTAAAATAAGGAAGCCATCACAATATCAGATAACTATCAGACATAAAGGAACATAGACCATACAACCAGTCACAATCAAATTCAAGATTGAAATACCCATCATATAACATGATTTACAAGAATAAAATGTTCCAGATCATCAAAACATGTATGCATCACCATTCTAGGGAAGGAATAAAGAGAAGCAAAACACCAGCATCTCATGCATTCAAAATATATTAATAAGTCTCAATTCTTGTAATTCAATAAAGTCATCAATCTCACATTTCACTATAACAATCCAATTCTACTGAAAGATTCTACTCACAGAACAGACAACATGAACATGCGAGAGGTTTGCTGACTGTAAGCTCTGAAGAATGCTTCTGCTCCAATTCTTGAAAAGGACTGCTCAATGATCTCTCTGTTGCAGTAGGGCAGCAAACAAGGGGGGGAAATCAGATAAAATAGTGAAAATCTGTGCAACCAACAATCAGATGCATGGTTACAGTTATAGATTTATTTCACCTATGATCATGCTTCAGTTGATGAAAAAATCAAAGTTACCAATCACTGTCACATAATTCATGGTTGCAGTCAAATATTTGCTTATTACCTTTACTGCAATTCTATAGTGATTAGGGACGGGAAAGACAGTATACACATGTTACTTGTTAACATTATGAACATCCGTCTTATCATTAGAAGTCCAAGTTAACGCTGCAGCACCTGTTTATTAATCAAACGCTAGAGTTGTCCAAAACATGCATAGATATAATACTTTGAGGAAAAAAAGAAGGATAATTCAATTTTTCTAGTTGACTAGAAAATCATATTCCAAGATACATGACAAATCAAGGAGACGATTCAGGACCCTAAGAATATCTCATGCAAATTAACACCAGAATTATTTTTCTTCTCTTACTAATCTAAAGTTTTCTATATTTATGTTTCCAATTTGGCTTCCTCACTCCTTGCAATGATTACACAACAAACAAATCGATCAAATATAAGTACAGAATAGCTCCAGATCATAAAATACATGCAACATTTCTTTTAAAGAAAGCACATTACATGTGCATTTTGGAGACTTCTAAGAATATCCTTGAAGTTGGAATATGTTGTAACTGAGTTCATCTGGTCATGGACCTTAATATGTTCTTTTTTTGGCAGGTGCAAACTTCACAAAATACAAGGAATCTACTTATGCCATCATTTTTTTTCCTATCTATTCTCACAGCTCTGCACTCTGCATCCAATTCTAGATTGTTCTGCTGCTCCATTGACACTAGTCCCAGAAAGCAAGCAAAATCAAAGTCTTTAACCAGAAATCATTGCTGATATCAACTTTTACCCTTTGGCATACTTATCAACATAACCCTGCAGAACAAAATGCGAAAATGGTATTGCCAAGGAAAAAAAATGAACATAATTAAAGACCATATAGAATCTAATCATGCATAAAACATCTTTTTGAAGTCGCAACTCCCACAAATTTCCCTGTTTGGTGTCCCAGAACTTGTCCATTTGCAACAAAGAAGTTTCAATCATATTTTGAAATACTATTCAAGATGGTCTCAATCACTAAGAATGATATTTTGTGTCTGCACTTTATGTGATTTTTCAATGGTATGGGACAATTTTTGTGGAAGGTTGTTGGTGTAACCCTACCTTCCCTTGATAAATTAAATACAACTGTACAATTCATTGTAGAGAGTTAAAAAAACTACACGACAACAAATCCTAACTCCTAGGTCCCTCGGAAAACATTACTAGATAGAAATGGCTAATGGTTAAGAATTCAAGTTCTGCACTTTCCCTTTCAGTGGAAAGGGGCAGGATTGCAGAGGAAGCATATTGACCGGAAAGTTGTCAAGCTGCATCAGGCACACATCGATGCCTGTTTCCCACCCATGACTTCTAAGTCTAGAATGACAATAACCACTATCATGATCGTACTTTTTTTGGTAGTAAGAAATTGATGTTCCAATCAGTAGAATCATAAGCTGAGCCATGAGGTTATGGGAAACCTATCATTGAATGTGTACCATGTGAGATTCATAGTGCTAGATAACATGCATCAAGTGTGATATTTCTTAAAGAAACCCTTTCTAATCATCTGCGGCTTCTGTTTTCATACACATAAGGCCATAAATATAAGTATCAACTGTCTTTGCCACTTGAATAGAGACCATTATTAAATGAGCTTGTTTGTGTGTGTATTTGTGTCATGAGAAAACTCTTTCACATATCAGTTTCAAGGTAAAAGAAAGAAGGATTTACCATCACAAGTTTTGTTAATTTCTGTTGCGATGAGTCAATGTAATGATCCATTTTTGCCTTGGACTTGGGTATTTGATGGCTCTTCATTGCTCCTGCAACCTTATCAACCGTCTTCTTGACAATAGTCTTAAAAGCTTCCTTGCTCATGTTACCCTGTCGCCATGATGGCTTTAAAACCTCCTTGACAAAATCTGCAAGGGTAACCTTAAAGAGCTTCATTGATCTGGACTCGCTCTTTTTGCTCTTCTTTGGGGACTTAATCTGATCAATCTCCATATCACCCATATTCACATTCACTACAACAGGAGTACTCTGGCTCTGATTCTCAACATCACCCACTTCTGCATCTGCAATCTCACCAAACTCCTCATTATCAAGAGATGTGGAAACCGCAATGCCTCTAACTTCTTTCTTGTTTTCTTCAACATCCAATGATTTGTTTGAGGCACTAAGCCTCGGCATAACATCAGTGTCAATGGGTTCCCACTTCTGAATGTGATCAAGTCTCTTAAATGAGTTTGAAGTTGGCTCAATGCTGTCTAAAAACGGATCATACTGATCACCTCCTGAGCTCGGAATAATTTGTGCAACCCCCCTGGCAGAATTGGGCGAAGGTATTGGATGTCTTGTTCCAACACTGACACCTTGTCCATCAAGTGAAGCATGGTTCAAACATGAAGAATGATCATCCTTGCAAGAACAGGATGGAACCTTTTCTTGCCTTGCAACATCAGAACTGGATCCGGAGTTGAGTGGCTGCTCAAAACTAGTTGGATAAGAATTCAGGTGAGCTGAATTTTTTGCTCCAAAATCTGGCGGGTGAGATGGCTGATTTGAGTCCAGAATATCTGGTGGGAGTCTAGATGAAGAACCCACCTTCCCAGATAGACCATACACGTTATCAATAGCAGAGGGATCCAAACCATAGGGTGGTTGCTGCTGCTGCAGATATTCAGAGCCAACAGTAACCAAGTCTGAGGCAGTTTTAGGAATGTCATCTTTCAAACAGGGCTCCTCATTATTTTCTGAGCAATCCTCAGAAGTATAATCTTGAACAAGTTTGAATGGGCTGCTGCCTTTAAAAACTTCACCAGAATATTTATCAGAATTGATGCATCCAGCAGCTGCCATGATCCTTAATGAACTTTTTTCATCAGCTCCTGCTGAATTAATGACTGGGCTATGAACTTCAGAAACTGACTCCCCAGATGTCAATTGGTTATAACAATTGATGAGTTTTGAGCCTGTAATTGGAAACAAGATTAACTCTAAACTTAAGGGCATGGAACAGGTGTACAGGTTATTCCTGTACAACTAACATGAGCAACCTACATGAGAACCACACAATGATAGGCGCTCTAAAGTTTCAGGCCAGCAAATAACTCAATATAAGCACAGGCATGTGCTATTAAAGCTTTGCAATATATAATCCATAATATATATAAAAGCACGAACTACTTACAAACTTTTGATTTACTATTATACCCTTAATACAATGCTAATATTATAGTATACTACCAATACTAATAAGTAATCCAATCCCATCTCTAATTCAGAAAAAGAACAATATTGGTAAAATTAGGAAATTATTAATTCCTAAAAAATAAGCTTTTTATATTGAATCCTAAAATATAGGTTAATTTCCTCTCTTTTTTTCATACTTTTTATTTATACACTAGATAAAACCCAAATAACATAAAATAAGCTACTAATATCACTTCTAAACTATATAATAATGTATTGATACTTTATTTCAACAATCAATTAGGTGTTTCCTAAAATCCCATTGGATGAAATATATCCATTTGTCTTTGTTTGTGTTGTTCTAATGATGATATTGATGTTGCGGTGATCCAAGCTAGTTATCTAAGGAGAAAAATTAGGAAGAGACTGTCCAAGTAGGGAAAACTAGTGCGTGGGTGAAACATTTACCTCGTTCACCATTATTCAGCCTTGAGGAGCCAGAGAGAGATAAAACCATTGTGGAAGCGTCAGGTTGTGCTGAACTCTGCAGTTCATGCAACTGCTCTCTTACATCAAATGCTCCAGCTATCAAATGATTACCATGAGTTTGACCTCCAATAGGGTAATTTACTGCCTGGTCATTGTCAGACTGTGTAATGTCATCTGAAAACAACTCACCGATGAGTGAGAAACAAATGATGAGGAGAATGAATCACTAATACCCGCAATGCAAATACAAAATATGACTCATCCATAAAAGTACATACAAATAAAATAAACAGTTACAAAAACTTCTCCAAATTGGATCATCTGTGCAGGTCATTCAACATGAAATCTTTTCATCTACAAACTAACAAGCATTTCAATGAAACATCATCCACAGCACCAATCTATTACTTCTAGACAAAATAGCATGGGGAGTAGCTGCTTGGTGTCACATTGGCATACGACAACCAAACAGCAAACCATATCCACTAGATAAATTACCTTAAGTTTAAGATTGAATTTAAATAAATCAATCAATAAAACAAAACCAAGGAAAGATTTCTTTAAAAAAAATTGGACAGAAACAACAAATTTCCAAGAATCATAGATATTTTGCATCTTGGTCATACATCAGGATCATGATTTAAATGAGAAACAGTCAGGCATCTCATTTTCTCTTTAACATTGAATAATTAACATAAACAACAGATCATAGGTTTTATGAGATTTACATGCTTCAAAGAGAGGGATAGAGACATATGAGAAACATAAATTAACTTAGCAAACATTAGAAAACAAAAACCTTATGAAGTAGACTGAGAAAATACCAATAAGGTACTAACCTTCCATCTCCATATCAGAGTCAGAAGACATGTGGGATCCAACTGCATCCATCAAATGACTGGGTTCGGAAAAAGTATTTCCTTCATCCAATTTAAAACACACCCCAGCACCACTCCCACCTTCCAGATATAAGTTGTCATCACGCATGAGAACATTATGTCCACCTTGATTGAGAGGAATGACTTCATTGGTGGAACTAGTAGGGCCCAATTTATCACCAGAAGGTTTGGAGGAATTGGAAGCAAAATCAGAGTAAAATTGTGGAATGGAACCATCTAGCATGGGTGCAGATAATGGCATCATGTGGGAGTTATGCAGAGGTGGAATGGGTGGTGCAGAAGAGGTCGGTGGTGGGGGCAGTGGTGGTGGTGGTGGGGGAGGAGCTGTGGAAAGCATTTGAGGATTTCCAACGTGAGGCTCAGCAGAACTCCCAGAGAGAGCAGGAGTCAGGAAACTGGAAGTCGGAGGAAGAGGTGGGGGAGGTGGAGGGGGAACATGACCCTGCACACCAGCTAGCTGTTTTGGCAACGAATGAACTGGAGATTTATAAAACCCCTGACCTTGTGAAGGCGGTGGAGGAGGCAAACCTCTATAAGGCAGCGAGGCCTGTAACATTTCAGGACGGTGTGAACCAAAGGGAAGGGGAGGGGGAGGCACCGATGCTAAATAGGAAGAATGCTGTGAATTTTGCTGCGCAGGTGCATAAACATGTGGCATGGGAGCACTTCCATGAACTGTTGCAGAAGAGTGCAAATAAGGCTGACCCGGGTTAGGCGTCCTGCCAGGTGCAAGTTGCTGAACTGCAAGATGTTGGGGCATAGAAACATGCTGATATCCAGGCAAACTTGGCTGACTAGTGTGAGGAGGTGGTGGAGGTAGAGGGCCTTGTTGGAAACTGTGGGGGAGCGGAGGTGGACGGTGTAAGTATGGAGGGATAATCGGTGTTTGAGGACCTTGGCTGCCAGACTGGGGATTAGAACTGCCTTGACCATACATATTGGAGAATTTCAACAACTTTTCCTAAGCCTCCCTCAATTTTCTACAGAACTGCCTGTGGAAATGAAATAATTAAATAAGTGCTTAACAAATTCATCTTGAAAACACAGAAAAATGGGTTTTTTTTATCAAAATATTGATGTGAATTCATTACGAATGTGGAATTGAATACACCAACCAATTACATCTCAACATGCTAAAAAGAAAAACACAGCAAGATCATCTTCAACAAAATTGGAAAGCAAGAAAGCAATGTTCAATAATGCAGGAAAATTAAACACGGATGATAGTTAAAATTCAACAGACAGTTTCTTACAATATTAGAAATAAATAAATCAATGAAGAAGGAAGAGTTAGAGAGAACATAAACAGAAACAGCAGATGCAAACCCTAGTTAATGTTGAGAAAGTTCAAATGTTCTTTATTAGAGCTTTGATTGTATTGGAGGGGGGGGTTGTGGATTCCTTGAATTCTGTGGTAGACTTGGTTTAACTCAGCGTGAGAATAAAGAAAACTGTGAGTTAAAAAAAAGAAAGAAAGAAAGTGATATTATAATTTTAATCTTTATATTTTTAAATATCCATAGGGTATTCTTTGCACGCACTCTAGTGATTTTTACCATGTGCCACATTATTGAAATTTAGTTTTATTTAAATAAAAAAAATTATTGAAACCTTGTTATCTTCTGAAATTCCATAGAATCTAGATCTTTAATAATTAAATTTTGAAATGGAGCTTGTTTTAATGGAATCAAAAGGCATGAACTAAAAGTTTTCCTCTCGCCACTTAAAGCCAC
>Ga0325411_1008402_pt1 | contig 11180 bp, 7 predicted proteins | sample PopdelMetagenome_13_FD_206181 | JGI IMG/M metagenome (GOLD analysis project Ga0325411, IMG submission 206181) | Populus deltoides microbial communities from Bellville, Georgia, United States - Xylem-PdIQD-R4 | ecosystem: Host-associated > Plants > Phyllosphere > Stem > Wood/Secondary xylem...
GCGCCGCCCCCCGCCCCCCCCCCCCCCCCCCCCCCCCCCCCCCCCCCCCCCACTACTGTCTAAACCGTCACTGAACGGGGAAGAAAAGACAGAAGAGAAACAAGAGAGAGGCAGGCAACACTAAGCCGAAAGAAAAAAGAAGAGACAACGAGAGGAAAGAACAGCGCAGATAACAGGGGATCAGAGGGGTTTCTTTCTTTCATCCTTTCGTCATTGTGAAAGAAAAGAAAAATGAAAACAGAACAGAGGAGAGGGAGAGAAGAGAAACGGAAGCAAAACAAAGAACCAAAAACACAAGAGAACGCTAGACGAACGCAGACAGTGGAGGACTGAAAGAGTCGGGGTGGCCAGCGGACCAGGTAAGCCGTGTCTCTCCTCTCAGTTTTTGCATTTTGCATGTTAAGAGATTGGCACTGTGCATTCTTAGTTGCATTTGTTAATGTTCAAGTGAATTAAATTCACTTGAACAGTAACCAGGAAAGACAAATTCACTTCAACGTGTATTTATTTTGTTTTTTTATTCCTAGCTTTTGCATGCATTCTTAGTTGCATTTGTTACTCTTCAAGTGAAATTTTATTTCACTTGAATAGTAACCATAACCAGGGAAGGCAAAATCACCTGAATCGTGTATTTATTTTGTTTTTTTCTTTGTGTGTTTTTATATTGTAAAGATACAAATCTCATATTTAGAATACTCGATTTTCAACACAAATACAACAAATATACATATATATATAAAATGTTTTCATGCATACGGCTAATACCGGTGCGACAAGAAATTCAATATTTACATGGAAATATCTTGAGCTTCTGATATCAAAAGAACACACATCATTTTCAGCAAACATGAACTATACTTTTGCACTTGGTTTAAAAAGAGTACTCATCATTTTTAGCATGTGAGATCCAAAAATAAGTAACAACAATAAATGCCACAGTTCTGCTGGGGTACACCACGATTATGCTATTTAAGCCCGAACTAGCCTTCCCCTGTTATCTTTTGTGGCTTGCAACTTTCCACTCCACTTGAAAGTATATTGTTTGCTTTCCAAGGAAATGAATGCAGATAGCTCAGAAGTGAACATTCTGATAGAGGCTTAATTAAAGTCAGGTGCCAGTTTGGGATAAGACCCAGTTCGGCATGGAATAAGAATCAGGACCATAACGCCATAGAGTGAGCAAAGTTGGCGACATAGATTCTAATTTTTAGTTAGGAAAACATTGCCAGTGATCTGCAAGCCTGTAATAAAAATGTAATCCAGGCAAGGATACCATAAATAGAAAATATAGACATCTACTACAGGTGGAGTATATGAACTGGACTGAGCTTAATTCAAAATCTTTCATGACTTTCTCTGTTGTAAAGGCTGGATGACACCATATATACTAGCCCCCAGGTAATTAAACTAACACCATAATACTTGGAAAAACACTTGCCAAGGCTATGGCCAGTTTGTATTGGGATTAATCCAGGTTAAAAATCGGAATTTTCACTTAGAGCCCTGATATTGAGACTGGGATCCTCAGATGATACCTGTATTGTGTTGGGATCCAGGCAAAATTAGAATAAATTTAAAAGAGAACACATAGTTAGAGGCAACTTTTGTGTGTAAAGGTGACCTGATTCTCCTGCAATACCACCTTCATACGTCTGACAGCTAAAGTTGGATATCAGAAAGAAAGACGTTTAGTTGCTTACACCATCAAGAAATTATATAAACAGAAGGCAAGTGTTATACTTGAGGAATTAATCTTGTATGAAAATAGGAAAACTATACACTATCTCTTGTCAGAATAGTCATCGGCATAAAAGAGTAATTTGAAACCACGCAGATCTAAGGAGAAAGTAGTGTAACTGAAGCTAGCAACCTCAGCATCCACAAATTAATCGCCACCTATTGATGCAACAAGCACAGATGATGCCCATCTTCTCTCCGGCACAACTGGCAAATGACGCAGCCCAGCTTTGCCATCGTACCATTCATATAGACCACTGTAAAGATTCATTTATCTATGAAATCAAATAAATTTTTCCTGTAACAGCTTACAGAGAGCTTTCAGCAGTCCAATCTCAATCATAACTCCAGCATCATTAGCATATCGTTTGACAAATTATATGAGTTGTGTAGGAAAAAGGAAGGTTTACTTGTTTGTTTGTAATTTCTTACATTTAAAATTTTATTATTATTATTTATGTCGATTTCTAGGATTTTGTTGGTGTTGTTATTATTATTATTAAAAATATTTTATTAGGATTCTTAATTTATATTTAGTTTAGAATACTTGGGTTTAATTCCTTGATATCTATATAAACACATTCTTTATGGAAGGGAAGACTTTTAATGATGATAAATTAAACTTCAGAGTTATTATTGTTTTTTCTATTTATTGGTACCCTTTTACAAGGTTTTTTTTTTTAATAAATAGATAATCATGTTAAAAATTGAAGAAAATCTTTCATAACCTAGGTACAAGACAAGATTATTTATAAAAGGTTTTGATCAAAATATTTATTTAGAGGAAATCTTTTCACCTATAATCAAGATGTTTTTAATGCGGGTTATATTTTGTATAACTACTAGTTTGAATCTTGAAGTTAAAGATGTTCATTGTGACTTTAATGAGAAGATTTATATAAAACAGTGGAAAGGTTTAAAGTGAAAGACAATGAAAAACTAGTTTGTAAATTGAAGAAGAGTGTGTATGAGTTAAAATAAGCTCCAAAACAATTGTAGCAATAGAATTTTATGTTGTGTTGTGATAGTTATGTGTTGGGATAGTTAGAGAGCAATCCATCTCAACAAGTATTTTACTTTTCATTCTCGATGAAAGCATATTAAAATTAAATGCTAATGGATTCGAGATTCTATAAATATGAAGTTATTCGTTGTTGAGAAAATTTATAATAATAAAAATACATCAAATATAATAATTAATTTTTATTAAGAAAGAAGTTTGAGTTCTGTAAAAAAAAAACAAATAAGCTTGATAGAATTCTGTTTTGAGTTTTGTAGAAGACAAGTAGGTTTGGTAGAGCCCCTGAATGAGTAAAAAGGAGGAGAATTATTGGCTATAATCACTTTATTTTGGGTCATAACTCATATAAGCTAAGAAAAAAAAGGAAAAAAAAAGTCTTTTAAGTATTATAAATGACTGTATAAAAAGCTACTTTGATTTATTTAAGAGTGAAAGCTAATATATATATATATATATATATATATATATAAAAGAGAGAGAGAGAGTGAGTTTTTGGCCAAGAAAGAATGAAGAAATATATTTTTTTTGTGCTTTAATCAAACTGTGATTATTTCCTTAATTAAAATGAAATTTTAATATGTTATTTCAAGCAATGAACTCTTATTACTTTATTTTTAGAAAATATTATTCTCATAATTCATAATTATTTTTTTATTAAAAAATACGTTAGTTCAAAAAAAATAATCTGTATAGCACGAGCTACAGTGCCTAAAATATAATTTATCGATAAAGAAAATCTAGACTCTCATCTCTTTACCTGCCACGTTCACAAACAGACATCATGACAAAAACAGAAGAACGAAAATCCAAGGCAAAATATTACTACAACGTTTTCAGTACTCTTTGTCGAACCATCCAAAACCAACAGAAATGGATCTTGAAGCAACAAAGAATCTCTCAGAATCTCACACAATCGGAAACTACATCCTGAAATCAAAACTGGGTGAGAGCTCTTTTTCCACAGTATGGAAAGCAGAGAACAAAATAACAGGGGGGGAAGTGGCAGTGAAGCAAGTTTATCTCTCTAAACTCAACAAGAATTTGAGGAACTGCTTAGATTGTGAGCTTAATTTCTTGTCTTCTGTCAATCACCCCAACATCATTCGCCTTCTTGATGTCTTTGAGGTAAGGTTTCCATACCCTCTTGAGTAAATTTGTTGTTGGTGTTGATGTTGTCGGCTGATTTGTGTTGTTTGATTGATTGTAGAGCTGGTTGGTTTGATGCTTAGGGGATTTGTAGGGTAACCCTTCTTGTAAATTTCTTTTGTGATTGATTTTTTTTTTTTTTACTTGGTTTTGATTATTTAGGTGATTTTTAGCATACCCTTTTATGAAAATATGTTGATTTAGGGAAAATAATGGGAAAGTTGGTTGATTTGGTATTTAGGGTTCCTTCCTGTTGTAAATGTTGAATTAGAAGCAGGGTTTGTTTTACTTAAGATAGCTTGGGTTATTTTTTAAGTCAATTATTATTCATTTTGAGATGGGATTTGTGGCTTAGCAATTTAATGTCTTGGGTTGAGGATGCAATCTTAAAATACTGTTGCGTTGATGGAGTACTGTGGAGTGTGAAGATGAATCTAGGCATTATGTTCACAGAAGCATTGTTTTTAGACATGGTTCTCCAAAAGAGTATATGGAGTAGTAGTGCATCTATCATGCTTAAAATATTAAAGCAAAGTAAGAGAGATTAGAATTGGATTCAACCAAATTCTAAAAGGCTGGAAAATGTGGATTGCTACCATGGGGACCTCTAAACATGCCAAGGGCCAACCCTGGCAACACACTGGGCTATAGAGGGATAATTGAGAACCAATTCAAGTCCTGGATGAAAATACCCATAATTCTCATCTTCTATGTGTTTAACCTTAAACCAGACATTTTCCAAAATCTGCCAGAAAGGAAGCATGTCATCAAGCCCCTGTCTTTCTACAGACTTATTATGAATGATGTCATTGGCAAAACACATATGAGAAGCAAAATGTCCTCAACAACATTTTTTCTCTAGCTCATTATCTACCCTTTGTATCAGACATCATACTAAGGACTAAGGACTAAGGACCATGGAATACCAGAAACAAAAACTTATGCTCTCCATTCACCACGATTGAGGAGAAAAAAGGACAGAGCATGATTTTATTTAGTTTCTCCCACTAAATATCCTCAAAGACCAGATACTCATGAGAAACTGTGGTTAGATTCATTTTGATTGTGTTGGCAAATGTAGTGTTGAAGGCCTCTGACCCAGGTGTCTTCTATTTAGCAATATATACAACTCATTTCCTGCTCTCTATCCAAGCTGTCATCTCTTAAAGAATTGTAGATAAATGCCAGTTACTCTAATTATTAATTCCATTAACATGAATCCTTGAAATTCTTAAATGACTGAACCACTGAGGATATTGATCTAGATAAAGTGGAATGATGTAGAAGGATACAACTAAAAGCTTGACATATGTAAAGGAGAATCTCATTTCGAGTTTAACTTGATCTGTTGCTACCTTCTGGAGCTGTGATTTAAATGCTTTCTGTTTCCATAATATTTCATTTCTGCAAATCAGAATATCTGCAATCTCAGGATGAATGTTGCATGTTCCTGGTCCTAGAGTTTTGTTCTGGAGGAAATCTAGCTTCTTATCTTCAACAACATGGGAGAGTTCAAGAGAAGATTGCTAAAAGATTTACGCAACAGATGGGTAGCGGTCATTTGATATCTGTTTCACAGTACAACATATGAGTTGCTTGTATCACATCTCTGTTTACATAATTGTAATCTCGATGATTTATATGGTTCAGGGGATGGTTTGAAAATTCTGCAGAGCCATTATATCATTCATAGAGACTTGAAACCTGAGGTATGAGGTGTTGTACATGCAATTCTTTTACCTATGGTGGAGTTTAAAATTGGTGGCTGAAGATTGAGTTGCCTTGAAACTGGCTTACATTGGTCAATTTGTTGTAGAACATTCTTCTTTCTGGCAAGGAGAGCGGTGTGGTGCTCAAAATAGCTGATTTTGGTTTATCAAGGTAACTTTTTGGTAGAAGAAAGTTAATGGGATGGTTTCCTGGAAGGTTTCAGGGAGACCACCTTGAAACTATGTTGCTAATTTTTTTCCCCTTAATTAAGAAAAAATGCCAAAAATTTGTTGAAGACATGTCAGGCAATGTATTAATTTTACTTTCTTCTTTCTCATCTTTAAATAGAAGGGTGCTTCCTGATAACTATGTGGAGACAGTATGCGGATCTCCATTTTACATGGCTCCAGAAGTTCTTCAATTTCAAAGATATGATTACAAGGTAAAGATTTTGCTAATGTTATCCTTTGGTGCATTGCTTTCTTTGCATCAGAATAGAATTTATTGAATATCAGTGCTTCATTATATAGGTTGACATGTGGAGTGTTGGTGTAATTCTTTTTGAGCTTCTTAATGGTTACCCACCTTTTCGTGGCAGGACTAATTTCCAGGTAGGCCTTTTCCGTAAGTTTATAATCCTTGAATTGTGATCGCTCCAGTCTCTAATAAAAGAAGTTCTCTTGACCTCAGTTGCTGCAGAACATCAAGTCAAGTTCATATCTTCCTTTCTCTCAACACATCCTTTCAGGGTTGCATCCGGACTGTGTTGATATATGCTCAAGACTTCTTTCTGCAAATCCAGGTTTAGCACATGGCCTGACCCCAACAAAACATATCTTTCTTTCTTCCCTCCTGATTCATTTGTGGAACCATTCATTTTTTTGTATCTCTCTTGTTGCAGTTCAACGTCTGTCCTTTGATGAATTCTATCATCATAAGTTCTTGAGAAGAAAAGGGGTGGGGAAGTATCATGGTCAATAACAGGTTTAACACACTCTCCAATGTTCTACTCTCATGTCTGCTATGCCAATCTTATATGTCATCAAACATTTACCACAGATAGCCCCCTGTGCTTTTGATTCACTATCATATCCCAGATCAAAGTTATATTCATCATTTTACAAGGGAAGAGCGATCTCTCTGTGCCATCTGCTACAAGATCATAGCAATGGTCCTGGAATATTTATAGGTTGAAGATTTAAATGGCTGTGGAATGCAGTTCAACTAATTGAAGTGGTCTGTCTGAGTTTATTTTTTTCGTTTTTTCCCTTGTTTCACCATTTCTGTTGGCACACTGTGTGCTTGCTTGGTGTTACATTTCCTTGGTAATGCTCTAATTAAAAATGGCATTTGTCGAGAAGTATTTTGTGTATTGTAACTAATGAGTTTCAGTGCCTTTGGAGTGCTAAAGCTTGTTGAGCAGCAGTTCATTGTGTATACTCTCGTGTATCAAGTCATTGTATATATACTACATTTTTTACCTGAAAAGCTTTTCAAAAATATGTTATGAAGGCATTTGGAAGAATTCTTTATAGCTGTTATAAACAACTGTATTGGACTTCGTTTTTGGGATGTAGTTACAGAGATGAGCTGACTAGATCTTAATGGTGGGTTGGCTGTCGGTGGTTTAGAATTTGTGCCAGTTAATGATAAATTTTGTGTTAGTGATGCTGTAATGAGTTATTTCACGTTGTCATTGAAATTAAGAAGATGAAACTTGATGAAGTGTGTCGGCCGATTATCTCCTGCTACATTGCTCATTGTCCAGGGTTCTTAGTATTTTAGTTTGGATTTGCTTGCAATTATATTAATATTGTCCTGAAAATTTAATGGCGTTTGGAAGAGTGACCCTGTGACTTTAACAAAAAGAGGCAAGAGGAGATGGGTTGGGAAATTGTCTGTGTGTCTTGATATAGAGAATTTTACTGGGGAGAAATAGGAGTTTTTCTTGGTTGGAGGCTTCCATGCACAGTGAAAATGTGTCTGGTGTTTGTTTTTGTTGCCTGAAAGAGGCTCATCTTGTTGTCTAAACCGAAAGATATCATAAAATTGCTGTTCAAACACTTGTTGGAGCAGCATTTTTCTGTATATGCAAAGCGTCTCTGATTTGTCGTTTAAACTGTTTATGAGAAACTATTTCACATTTGCGCAGAAGAACAAACAACAGCACTACTGCAAAAAAACTAGAATCCAGGACTTAGCAGGCATGCTTTTTGGAGAACAGTGCCCATAAACCAGGCCTTGAAGCAATTCATAAAGCTTTTAAAGTGAAAAAATGGTTTTGAAATCAATTTAGGGTTTTTTTTTTTTAGAATTTTGAAAAAATAATAAGAATAATTAATTTACAACTTGCAATCTAAGTAAAATAGCATCGTTACACAAGATTTTTTTTTTTTTTTTTTGTGAGATTTTGTGTTCTTGTAAAAGAGAGAAGAATTAGATTAGATTTTTGTTTTTTCATTGTATTGATACAATATATAAATGGTAGTTTCTAAAATTGTGGAGACAAAGTGTAATCACAAATAAACTATGAGAGTGATTTTCCCAATTAAAAACAACTGATAAGCATATTAATCTAACCTATACATCCACTTAAAGTAAATCAAAATATCACTATGAAATTTAAAAAATCTATCAAACTTGAGATGTCTGTTAAAATTCCTTGGGCCATGTAGTTATTTGGCTATCTTCAACATAACCAGAAGAAGGGAAACAAAGTTTCATGCATCCCTTGTCTTCTCATGCTCATACTACTGGTTAAGCAATTTGTAAGTAAAACCTTGTGAGAGCTCTCAGTGGCTTCCTCTTAGAAGGAACTATCCTGCTGATATGTATTTTCTCAAATTAAATCTCTCACTAGGCAGAAGAGAAAGAAAACTGCGTGGCTTGAGTTATTGGCACGGGCCTACATGCAAGGCACAGAGTCATCAAACACTATTGTTAGTCAAACAATACTGGAAAATCAACTATATAAAAGACTTTTTTTGAGACCATTCATGTCAGAAAGGGACAGGTTTTTGATTTTGTCAATAAGCCGTGTTGTTTGCTTCAACACAAGTCAGTTTTCTGTTATACCATTAGTGGAGGAAATAGGGAACATAGACAATTTTCTCAACCGCTTTCAATCAGTCTTGCTTAATTCAATTATCCTGATCTCTTTTGTGTTGAAAATCTTTCTGTAGTAATTAAAGTCATGTGCAAGCTCTTCTTCTTACATTACAGGTGAAGACATTTGTCTTTTACCTTACAAGGAAAAATGATTCTTGTTATAATGTCTCTATTTTTACTGGCATACAGCGTGGAAACGTCCCCATAGGAAACTAGTTGCGTGTCTAGTATTGTGGTTTAAGATGTTTTTGAAAAATATTTTTTATTTGAAAATATATTAAAATAATTTTTTTAATATTAGCACGTAAAAACATGGAAAAGCTATAAAAAGACCAGCCTTTTGCCTTTTGGTTGTACTAGCTTTAGCATTTTCCATGTTGTGCTTTATAGTCATTCGAGACTTGTGAGAAGTGACAAGGACAACAATATCATCCATCTTCCATACTTCATCTTATGGCTTTCGCTTATGCAGCTTTCTTTTTGTTAATAATTTGTATTTACAAACCTGTAAGTTCCCAGCAGAACCACTCAAACTTGATAAGTTTAGGTTCTTCAATCTCCACCAACGTCCAACCAACTTCATGGCGCTCCCCTTCTGGCACATTTGCCTTTGGGTTCTACCCACAGGGCAGTGGCTTTATAGTGGGAATTTGGTTGGTGTGCAAGCCAGCTGATATAATCACCTGGACAGCATACCGAGATGACCCTCCTGTGCCATCAAATGCTACGTTGGAGTTGACCGTCAACGGTAAGCTTCTTTTACGAACTTATTATGCCAACAATGAGGCCGGTGAAGAGAAACTCATTGCTAGGATAGAGAAGTATGCTTCAAACGCTCGCATGCTTGATTCTGGAAATCTAGTGCTCTACAATGAACATTCTGATGTCATTTGGGAGAGTTTCAACTTTCCTACAGATACAATATTAGGAGGCCAGAATCTATATGCAGGGGGTGAACTGCTTTCCAGTGCATCTACAACCAATTTGTCAACAGGAAGGTTTCATCTTAAAATGCAATATGATGGGAATCTTGTTTTGTATCCCATAGACACTATAGACACTTCAGTAGATGCTTATTGGAACACTGCCACTTTTGGGTCCGGTACCCATCTATATTTGAATTATACAGGACAACTGCTAATCCTTAACAACACCTTGGCCAGTGGCATACCTGTGTTTTCCTCTGATTCAGAATCGGAAAACAGCTCAATTATCTACCGTGCAACATTGGAGTACGATGGAATTTTTCGATTGTATTCTCATAACTTCGACAGCAATGGTGCCTACACTACATCTCTTATGCATTATGCACCAAAAAGTCAGTGCGAAGTGAAGTCTTTCTGCGGTCTCAACAGCTACTGCACCATGAACGATAATCAACCTTACTGCAGCTGTCTTCCTGGCACTGTTTTTGTCAATCCCAACCAGAGATATAATGGGTGTAAGAGGAACTACACTAAAGAATTATGCAAAGTTGCAGAGGAAACATCCTCGTATACCATTACTGATATGGAGAAAATGACTTGGGATGACTTTCCTTATTTTAGAAACTCCATGTCCGAAGAAGATTGCAGAAAGTCCTGTTTGCAGGACTGTAACTGTGCTGGAGCGCTGTACGAATCTGGGGACTGCAAGAAAGTGAAGTTCCCAGTGAAATATGCTAAGAGATTGGAAGGTGACTCATCAAAGGTTTTCTTCAAGGTGGGTTTGAAGAGTGTCGGAAGCCGCAACCGATCCATTGACACTGCAACGAAGCCTCCAGTGGTCCATAAGACAAGCAAGAAGACAGTGATGCTCATTTGTGTTATGAGCGTAGCATTCATTACATGCTCTTCAATTGCCGTTGCAGTTTCTGTTTTTTTCATCTCTAAGTCAAGAGTTGTTAAGGCCAGAATGCGGTTGGGAAGCGGAAATCTTGGCTTGGCCCATGAGCTCACTCTGAGAGCATTTTCATATCGTGAGCTTAAAAATGCAACCAAGGGTTTCAGGGAAGAGTTGGGAAAAGGATCTTTTGGAGCAGTTTACAAAGGGACATTATACAAAGGTAAAAAAGTTATTGCAGTGAAGAGGCTGGAGAAGTTGGTCAGTGAAGGTGAAAGAGAGTTCCTCACAGAGATGCGTTCAATTGGAAAAACTCATCATAAAAACTTGGTTCGGCTACTTGGTTACTGTACTGAGGACTCCCAGAGGCTCCTAGTATATGAATACATGAGCAAGGGTTCCCTTGCAGATCTTCTCTTCCGAACTGAAAGAATTCCAAATTGGAGTCACAGAGTGAAAATTGCATTGGATGTTGCTAGAGGGATCCTATATCTACATGAAGAGTGCGAAGCACCAATCATCCATTGCGATATAAAGCCTCAAAACATTCTAATGGATGATTTTTGGAATGCTAAGATCTCTGATTTTGGGCTAGCAAAATTGCTAGTGCCTGATCAAACAAGAACCTTCACAATAG
>Ga0325411_1008404_pt1 | contig 11179 bp, 6 predicted proteins | sample PopdelMetagenome_13_FD_206181 | JGI IMG/M metagenome (GOLD analysis project Ga0325411, IMG submission 206181) | Populus deltoides microbial communities from Bellville, Georgia, United States - Xylem-PdIQD-R4 | ecosystem: Host-associated > Plants > Phyllosphere > Stem > Wood/Secondary xylem...
TTTTTTTTCCAGCCCCATCCATTCATACCTAAAAGAACAAATTCTCAAAACTTTCACCCATCAGAGGAGCACCTCTTAACCACCTCATCCCTGTATCCCTTGTAATATGCAGAAAAGAAGAATCCAAACTATTCCAAATCCATTACCCTTCCGAATGCCTTACTGCAAAGAGGCTGGTTTATGGAGCTCCATACAAACAATACTGGGAAACAAATGTCAAAGGGTGGGCGAATAACAATAAATGCATGTCTTTGCATCGAAAGTGTGCAAGTCTGTGTTTAAAAAAAAAGGAGAAAGCTATCACATACTTTCCACGTGCTGTCAACTTCAGGAAACATGTTAGTTTCAGTTCTTCCACCACCTAGTTGAGACATTGAAACAAATCCCAGATGTGAGAAATGTTAAATTACAAATTTTATTCACATCAAGCATCTGGTCTGATGCCAGTTACTCGTAACTTCAACTATATTGTGGATTAAAGAAATTGCAAAAACATAGAAGGACAGAATGATTTGTTCTTTTCTGAAACAGCAAGAAAATGAAGGCTAAGATTAGCTTGATTATTTAAAATTACCTGATATGGAGTCCAATGCTAGCAAGTCATAATCTGACACAAGACCAACCTACAATAGCAAAGAACATTCAAATCATTCCCATATCCTAATTGAGTTTGCTCATAAGAAAATTGCAAATACACTGCACCCATAGATTATAATCATAACCCCAGAAAATGATGGTTGGAACCAGTCTAAAAACAGGCATACACATCTATAAAATGGCAAACCATATTAAAAGCAAAAGCTTAGAAAGATGCGAGTATCTATTTGATGCATCCAGAAAATTTCTTCATCACACCAACTGATTAAGGATTGTTTAAATTTTTCAAAGCAGGTTATGCCGTTACTACTCTTCATCTTCAAAATTATTTGGGTCAATGATTTTTAAAGTTGAATAACAACATCCTAAACTGGTTGGTGTTAGGAGGGGGATAAAAAGCTTAAACAAAAGACATTCGAGTGAATTGTTTGTCTAAGAAGAAAAGACTGCACATGACTCTCAGATTGGGGAACCCTGAGCCAATTTGGATGATTCATAATCTGATATCTTGACTTGCCTTCAGAAAGTATGGCAAATAGCTTCAAAAAAATTTTAGAATCCAGAAACCAGATGTTAATTGTTATCTTTCACTTGAAAACCAAAAAGTAAAATAAAGAATCTACATTATTAATAACCAGACTAAAAAACCAAACAAAAAGACAAGGAGGGGTTACCAGTTTCCAGTCATCATCGATCACAGGGAAACCAGTAATTCTATGTTCCACAAGAGCCTCAAGTGCTGTTGGCAAAAACACAACACATATATGTGTTAGAAAAACTGTGGTGTACTCTATGGAAAAATTTAGAAATCTAACAAATACCTTCATCTACAGTTGTTGTAGGTTTTACAACATGCAAATCCTCTTTCCTAGTCATAAAATCACCAACTGTATAAACCCCACTTTTTGGCTGCACATCAGCAAGTCAAAGAAAAACAATCATATATAGAAGAAGAATAACTTTCATATCACACTTAAAAGTGCGAAACAACCTCAATTGCATTAAAACCAAATTGAATCTGCCACAAATCCTCATTCTTTTGATTGATATTTTTTGAAGTTAAGACCAACCCCAGACCCATACACTAATCCTGACCTATGCCACTTCAGACTAAAACCCCAACAACATAAAGTACAATTAAATTACCAAATTGAATTCTTTCTCCATCATAGTACCAAAGTGCGTGACACTTTCCGGTAAAGAATTCCCTAATACCGACATTGCTTACACTCAACAACACACAACTTTCAACATGGCTTTCACACCAAAATTCAAGTCCTCTCAAGAGACAACACACACCCACGAGTAAAATTTGTGTCTTTAATGCATCAATAGAAGTAAACAAGGTGCTTCTCAAAACCCAATTGATGCATCGCATCACTGATACTTGATTCCTATCTCCCACAATAAGCATTAAAAGAACCAAATTCTTCGTTAAAATCTCAATGGGCTCAGCTAATTACCCAAAAAAACAAACCAAAGAAAAGAAAAGTAACGAAATCTCAAACAAATATTGAATTTCCAACGGATAAGAAACAAAGTGGATAAGGGTGAGAGCGCGTTACAGAATTAGCCATCAAGGTGCCACTACTTGCAGCAGCTACAAAGGAAGACGACCTGCGAGGGCAAGAAACGGAAGATAAGGAGACAAGTTTCGTTCCAGGAGGAGAAAATAGAAGGCACGGCATCTGGTGAGCGAGGGAAACAGCAGATGCTGTGGTGGAAGCGCGTAGGCGCGTGAGGAAGAGAGAACTCGGGTGTAGTAGAATCGAAGCGTCCATGTGTTGGCTCTTCTTGGATTGTTAGTTTAGGAGAAGGAATCGACGATGGACAGTAAAGCAAGGTCGGAGAGGCGAAGAGAGACACTGGAGGTAGACTTGAGAGAAATATATGCAAGTATGCGCGCGTCTGTTTTTTTTTTTTTTTTCTTTATGGATGGGAGGCGGGAGAGAGAGAAATAAAAGTGCCAAAGAAACCGCCCTATCATCTGTGTGATATTTCGAGATCAAGCCCGGTTTTGTTTGCTGGTATTTGTTGGGGACCAATTAACATTGTGTTAGATAATATTTTTTAAAATTTTTATTTCTATTTTTATTTTTTTAGATTTAAATTAATATTTTTTCATATTTTTAATTTTTTTTAAAAAATACTGATGTTAAAAAAAATAAAATAATTATTTTAATATATTTAGAATAAAAAATATTTTAAAAAGTAACATTTATCATACTTTTAAATATATTTTTAGAGTGGTTTGTTTAAGAAATTTATTTTTTTTATTTTTTTGCGGGTTGATGCATAAGAATTAATGGACTCTTGATTTATTTTATGTTTAATTTTATTAATATATTCTTTAGTTTTTATCTTTGTTACATCATTTCATTAGCATTCATGATTTTTCTTTTATTGCAATTGTTTTCTTTTTTATATTCATTTTCTTTTATTTTCATTTTTTTCTGGTTTTTATTGTATTTATCAATTCAAATCATACTATATTTTTAAAAAACATGGTATATGAGATTCTAAAAGAAAAAAAACCTAAAATAAATATACATATGTCAGTCAAATATACCATAATTATTCATGACAAAATAAGAGGAGAGTAAAAATCAACCATAAATCAAAAGAATCAACAAAGTCCTTGATTGACCAAAAATATTAAAGTTCAACTAACTAGGGGTTATGACAAATCAAGAAAAAATGATTGTCTGATAAAGTTTGAATATGCACAGAAAACTAGAAGATATAGTTCAATTCAAAGTGAGTGTCCTTAAATAATAACTAATTAGAAGTTACATATTAGCTTATGATTCATATGTGTATCAATAAATAAAAGAGAAGATTATTTTATATTAGAATTTAATAAATCACTCTATCTGCTACCAATATTTGTATAGGATTAGAATTATCCATGTAAATAGAATTCAAACTTTATAACAATATAAATAAGGCTATACATTATTGTCAACAATGATGAACCCCATATATTTAATTTTTGAAATTTCTTTATCTTTTTTCCTATAGAGTTTTTATTTCTTTCTTGCTTTTATAAATTCTTGTAATCTCTCTCTTTAAACTCTTGTCCTTTTCTGCTCAATGTTATTCCTTAAAACAAACACACTTTACTTAATGTTTTAGATTTTAAATCTCACTTCTCATTTTATAGAAGTAGTTGTCACCTCATTATAAGTTAAGTTTTTATTAAGTTTAATTGACAATATATAAACAGGCACGTCTAAGGAGACAATATTTTATATCTATTTCATTAGCCAATAATTGCCTTTACCAATTATTTGTGAGTACATTAGTGATTCTATGTCTTTAACACACTTTTAGGGTAATCATTTTATGGGGTATGATGACATGATTAGATGGTCATAACATGTTTGACCACACTTCAATAAGATAATGGTGGCTCCTTCTGAACTTAATAAGATTATGCAAGTTATAGCCAATCAACTTAATCAAATCCAAAATGAGCTACAACAGAGTAGATATGGAACTCTATGGACCTATACACTTAGGGGCTATTCCTAGGTTTTTTTTTTAGTAATAAGCATTTTAATAGGAACTTTTAGAAGTGCTCTACCTCATTCTAGATATCACATACCCTCATACGAGGTGGACTTAATTAAAAGAAAACTAAGTTTGAGAGCCTAATTTAGATCAAATTGCGAGAATTGAAAGTTATAGGGGTCAATTTTGAATTTTAAAAAGTTAATTGGTTAATTTAAAAGCTTAATTAAGAAGAAAAGAAAGTTTGAAGGGTAATTATGAGATTAATTAAAGAAATTCAAAACCAAGAATCAAGATGCAAAAGGCACATACATTCAAGGACCAAAATTGACTAAATCAATTGTCAAATTGAAAGAAATTAAAAGTTTAATAGTCTATTAAGGATCAAATTACACAATTTGAAAACTAAGAACCTATTGATAAAAAGCGCGTGAATCTTAGGATTTCAATCAACATTGTCAGAGATGCAATTGCAAGAATTGAAAAGTTTTCAAGTTAATTGAGGATGTGTGCGCCAAAATTCAAAGTACAGGGACTAGAATGAAAATTCACAAAACCCTAATTAGAACCCTATTTTTTAAGATTTAGGCTAGACGACATATCATTTGTGTTTTAATGAAGAGAAGGGATACGTGTCATTCAGACATTGTTCTTCTTCTTCTTCGACCGAGAAGGCTAATAGAGGAATCACATTCATATGAATGAATGTAGTGTCATCGACCACCTCAGGGGCTCTCATTGACACCAATCATCTGAGAAACACTTTCTCTATAAAGATCATCCATCCTCATCAAATGTTTATACCCTGTTTATCTCGAAGAACTTGCTAATATCTTGTCCTCAATCAGCCTCTACTGCCTTGGTATATTTACACTAATTAAGATTTAATATTCCAATCAATGAATGTGAAGTTATGGACCTCTAAATCAAGTGTTGTTTGTTCCCAGTGATAGATTTGCATCTCATCTACATGTTTCAAGTTGTTTAATGACACGTGTACATCTCAATCTCCATAATTAATTCATTAAAGTACCATACATAGTTAGCCTTGACTGAAAAAAGTAAATCACCTATAAAATAATGAACTTTGAGGATGCTTTCTCTTGGTAAGGTTTATTGCACAAAGAAAAAAAGAAAATAAAAAACCATAACTTTTAAGGAAGGTTATAAAAGAGAGAGAGGGGAATTTTTCATAACCACCTATCTTTGAAAAACCACTAAGGAAATGGTGAGTGGTTTTGTAACTTTCTAGTTTTGTTATAACTTATAAAAGAGAGTGTCTTTTCATAGAAAAGAGAGGAAGAAAATATTGAGAGAGAAATTCCAAAAAAGAAAGAGAGAGAAATAGTAAGCAAAAATGAGAAAAAAAAGAGAGAAAGAAAGAAAGGAAAATGAGCAGAAGAACGAAGGGTTGAAAAGGAGATGGAAATAAAAAGAAAATAAGCAAGAATATCCAGAAAAAAAAAGGCAACATTATGACTAGCTTGCCCTTAATGAGAGGATGTAGCTAAATGAGCACGCCCCTTTTTAATGTCTTTTAAATTCTTACTTGAATGTTTATTATTCATCTATTGTAATTAGTTGTTGGTTTGATGGGAAATGTATATGTTATAATGTATCTAATTATGTCTTGAAGTAATATGCATATTTTGAAATGTATGTTCAAAATAGTATTGGATGCATAATTTAACATCTTAGAACTGTTAATATATTGATGTTTAGGTTAGTTATTAGATCTGTTTTGATTTTATTTGTTCATAAGTAATTTACTAAAACTGTGATTATAGATTGCTTTTGGTGAGATATTAGATTTAATCAAGCTATGTTCATAATAATTTTGGTTAAGAACTAATGTTAGAATCAACGAAATAATGTTTAGAATTGAAGAGATACATTTTTTTTAAAGTTTTATAGTTAATTTGGTTTTGTTTCTTCTTCTTCTTTTCTTGAGTTTTTAATGGTTCAAGCAAGTTATTTTAAGTATGTTTGAGCCATTACTTTGGGATTTTGGTCATTTTCTGGGTTTAAGGTTGTTTATGGGATTTTATAGGTTTCTAGGTTAATGTTCATAGGTTGCCACTTTGATTCCTTGCAAACTGATGTTTTTGACATATTTTGTGTGTTACAATTGAATCCCAAACCTAAACATGATTTTTCTTTACTTTTAATTTTTCTATTTGAGATTTGGTTTGGATCAATTGGTCCTTAATGCCTTCGAATACCTAGGTTTAGGTTTAAGATTGTTAGGTTCGATTCTTGAAATTTATGGCATACTTTTCCCTTTGAATGAGTTTTCTTAACTTTTATTTTTCAAGTTATATCTCTTTATACCCATGATTTGATGTAATTTGGTCTCTATCTTTGATTGAGTTTCTAGGTTCATGTCATGTTTTTCGTATTCTTGAGGATATTCAACCAAAATTTTTCATTTGATCTTCTTTATTTATGTTTTGATCATAAGTTATGTTTCTGAGTTTTGGGCTAAGCTAGGAAGCCCAATCCATGTGACTAGGATGACCTTGTTAAGGTCTAAGGTCGTGTTTGACAAAGTAAAAATTTATCAAAGAAAAAATGTATTTTTGAACCGCTAATACATGTTTGGCAAACACTCTTTTATAATATTTTTTAAGCCAGTGATTTTAAGCTAAGATAAAGTGATGGTGCTCCTTTTAGTTAAGAGCTTTACTTTTAGTGATTCTTGTGATATATCATTTACTTGGTCTTGGTCTTGCTTCTTTGCTATTTTCCCTTAACACTTACTTTTTTAATCATTTGAGAAAATCAAGTTCATCATAACACCAATTTAACTAACAAACCAGCTCAAGGCCCTAAGTAGTAATTGTTGCAATCATCAAGTTGGTTGTTGAACTAGCAAATTATAAAAAACAAATAATGATGATAATCAAATAAATATTAAAGTTTAAAATGTGATGCATATTTTGATACTCAAAGCCCATTTTTTTTCCTTTTAAAAGTATTTTTGAAAAAAATTATTTTTTTATTTTTTTATTTCAAATTAATTTTTTTAATGTTTTCAGATGTTTTGATGTGTTAATGTCAAAAATAATTTTTTTAAAAATAAAAAAATATTATTTTAATGCATTTCTAATTGATAAATACTTTGAAAAACAACCACTACCACGATATCAAATGGACTCTTTACCTGACAACCCTTCAGATAAACTTGATTTTGATAAGTTTTGTCACTTAAAGCCCGTTTAGTTTTGAATTTTAAAAGCGTTTTTGAAAAAAATTATATATTTTTATTTTTTTATTTCAAATTGTTTTATGTGTTTTCAAATCGTTTTGGTGTGTTGATATCAAAAATAAATTTTTTAAAAATGAGAAAACATTATTTCAATGCATTTCTAACTTATAAACACTTTGAAAAGCAACCATTACCATGATATCAAATGGGCTCTTTTCTTGACAACTCTTCAGATAAACTTTATTTTGATGAGTTTTGTCAAACTTGACCCGATTATTATGTTATCTAATCTGGACATGAACCTTGATAGGTTAAGGTCTTAACTCTTAAGTTATTATTATTTTTTATCTAATCTTTTAAGTAGATTGTATTTGACAATTATAACATACTTATAATTTTTAAAGAATTGAGTTTTCCTTATTATTTTTCTAAAAATATAGCATTCGAGTTAAATTCAGAATTCAAGAGGGAAATGCATTTTGATTTAATAGTATTGGAATTCATAGTTGTTGTCTTTTCCCGATTAGTAAGAGTATTTTAAAACTAGTTTATTCATTAATCAAGATCAATATTTTTTGAGCGATTTCAAGGGAAAATTCTTAATAATATATAATATATTACTCCACAAAAAACAACTAAAAGAGTTGCAAGCTTTTCCTTAAAAATTATTTATCTACTATCAGTGATCCAAATGTATCTCATAGTTACAGAGCGGATCAAAATTTTGAAAATTAATTTTGTGATTTTGAGATGGTCAAGATATGGCCCTTGAAGCCCAATGAGAGTGTAGTTGCGGTTGCTTTTCAAAGTACTTTTCGTACCGAAATGCATCAAAATGATGTTTTTTTATTTTTTTTAAAATTATTTTTGAGATCAGCGATCAAAATGATCCAAAACATACAAAAAAATTTATTTTTATTAAAACAAAAAAATTTAAAATCACTAAAACTAGGAGATAATTATTGAATGTTTGAAAGGCTCCCAAAAAGAATGGATACAATTTTGTGGATAGTGACCATCTTTTCTCTTCTTTAATGCACAAGATATTTTAATGTTCACATAAGAATATGCAGCTTCTTTTTGTTTTTCATGTGTAGCTTTTTGAAAAGCCTATTTTAAGAGAGCAACCTTTTCAGGTTTCTTATGTCACAAGATAAACTAATCCTATAAAATTTGGAAAATTCATGTCTTTACTGAGAACCCCATAAAAATGGTTCTCATAAAAATCTTGTTTTCCATGTGTCTCTATGTTTTTTTTCTTGAAGCGTGTTCTAGTTTAATTTTAATTGATTTTCAAATTTTAAAAGACAAATTTATTAATGATTTTGGGTATTTTATACCTTTTTTATATTTTATATTTAATATTTGAAATTATAAACTTATACGTAAGATACTTTTCTGGTATTAAATAATCTATTTTTTTTATAAACAAATAATAGAAAAACAAAAAAAACTCTTATTTCAAGAAAAATAATAACATATTTATATTTTAAATTGTATATGGTCAAGTTTCTAAAAAAAATCATGTTTGCATTTTTATAAAAAAAAAAATACAAAGCAAAATATCAAAGTAAAAAATAAAAAACAAAAAAAATACATTTCATGATTTTTTTTAAATACCAAAAAATTCAAAAAAATATTTTTTTTTATTTTGCATGCATCATAGACTTGGTAACAAGTTTATTAAACCTATGCAGACTTGGTCTAAATTTCAAAAACATCAAAAAAAACCAATTATTTATTTTTAATATAAAAGATTATAAACTTATACATAAGAAGTATTTCCAGTATTAAAAGAAACAAAAAAAAATATAATTTTTTTATTTGACTTAGTATGGCTACGCTTGACCTAGAAAGCCATGGGCGAAGCAACTCGTGTTAGACAAGAGGCGGGGATGTAGTTTCAAAGAGGCTCGACTGGACCCAAGAACCTAGCCAAATGACAAAATACATGCCCCACTGTGATACCTCGTGCAAGTTTCTAATTGGTTTATGTTTATTTATAGGGTAATAGGTGCTTTCGGGTGTATTAAGACTATCTCTTTTATAAACTATTCCTTCTCCTCGAAGCTAGCTTTCAATCTCTAAAAGATCTTAAGAAGTTGGGTTCACTTTAACCAATAAATAAATCAATTATTAGAAGAAAAAACAACAACAAGAGCTTTAGTAATAATCAGACCATATAAAAAAAACAATATAAAAAAACAACTCAAGTCAACCACGTTTAACTCGTTAAATTTATGACTCAAGTCATGAGATGAGAATAACTTTATAAGAAGCTGATCGAAATAAATCACGAAACCTAATTTTCAATCCACTAATGTTAAAGGTTGAAATTGAAAAAAAATATCAATTACAAAAAATAAATAAATAAAGCCAACTGAGTTAACCTGTTAAAATCATGGTACGAGTTGTGAGTTTAGGATAACCTTATAAAAAATAAATTAAAAAAATTATGAAACTCAATCCCCAATAAACCTAATGTTAAAAAATAAAATTGAAATAAAAAAATATAAATTAGAGAAAAAAAAAGAAGAAAAATATAACACTATTTTAATGAATAGTGTTATGCGAGGAGGAGTATATTAAAAACCCCTCCTCATTTAGTTTTTGTTAAATTAAATTTTTATTTTTTATGTTTAGAGAATCTTGAGCATTGTAAACTCATATTGTTTTCATTTAGGCTTTGTTTTAACTTAGTTTTCATTTTCTAGATTTTCTATCATAAATTTTAAAATGCATTTAAAAGTAAGTATTAATACAAAATATCTTAATTTTAATGTTTAATTAAGTAAATATTAAATTATAAAATCTTAGCCATTCATTTATTTTGAAAGGTTTAAATTATAGAAAAATGATAGATCATGTTCTTTTGAATATGAAAGGATCTCAATCTTGAATCTAGATTTTTGAAAAAACAATACTTGTGAATTGTGGAACTTAAAGATGTGTTTTATGTAATTTGAATTGAAATTATATGTATTTTTACAAAATTATATGTATTGAAATTATTGTGGTCCCGTGACACTCTAAAACCAAATTGTTTTAAAACTCATACAAAACCTTCACCAAGATGCACTTTAGGTATGAACTAGTATATTGGCCCGTGCTACGCCGCGGGTTAATATCATTTTTTTTTTTACAATGTAAAAAATATTAAGAGTATGAAGAATTTTTTAATAGTGTTATTAAACTTAATCAAATGGATTAATTTTGAAACCTCTCGACTCAACTTTTTGTCTAACTCAAGTTTTTAATTAAACCATGTAAGAGCTAACTCGACTTAAATCGATCAATTTCATATGTCCAAATGCAACCTTGATGATCGATAAAAACATGATTTAGTATTAAAACAACTTCAAGATGATATTTAAAAAAAAAACATATTGAGACGATGACAGATTGGATCGACCCCCCGCGCGACCCGAGTCATGAACTTTATTGAGTTTAATAATCTTTTTATTTAATTATATGATAAAAACAAATGCTCACAAAATTGAGCACCAACCTAAAAATAGACACTTATTTGAAACAATTATCCCTAGAAAGAAAAAAAAATCAATAATGCGGTCCATTTCCCAATCAATTTAATATTAATGATGAAATCAAAAAGGAATAAATTAAAAACAACTAAAAGACAAAAAAAAAACATATTATATCAGTGAGTAAACTTGTCAAACCTGTGAATCGGGTAAGTTAGGCTAGTACACCGAACCTATGAACTGAGTTATAGACTTCACTAGGATTATAATTTGTTTGAAGGGCTAAATTGTAAACAAATAAAACTCACACAAAAGAGAAAAGGATTGAAATAAAAAATTAAAATAAAGAGAATGGATTCTGAAACACCAACAAAAAATA
>Ga0325411_1008405_pt1 | contig 11178 bp, 6 predicted proteins | sample PopdelMetagenome_13_FD_206181 | JGI IMG/M metagenome (GOLD analysis project Ga0325411, IMG submission 206181) | Populus deltoides microbial communities from Bellville, Georgia, United States - Xylem-PdIQD-R4 | ecosystem: Host-associated > Plants > Phyllosphere > Stem > Wood/Secondary xylem...
CCTCTTTGCCAGAAAAAAACCAAAATTATAACATTTGAGATCAGAAGGTGACATAGCTTATTTCAGAGATTTAAAATAGGTTTTTCATTCATGATTGAAAACAAAAGCGTGCTGAAAATCACAAAACAAAAAACACAATTTTATTAAAAAATAATATTTCCTAACATGGCAAAAACAGCAGAATTAATTGATTATACAAACCGGCTTGTAGAAATAAACAATTTTATAAATTATCGATATAATTAAAGAAACTAAAAATCAACGCGGAAAACAATACCTTACTTAAGATGACTTATTGTAAATTAGCTTATTTTACTGCCCCTCTCTCTCTCTCTGATTTATCAGATGCTGCATCGCCAATGTAATTAAAGAGATAAATAAAATAAAATGATACTTTATTTTGCCAAAAAACAAATTAGGGTTTTCAGGTCTGCCATCTTGTTTAGACTGTTTTTGAATGCCACCACCTCATCTATATTACAGCTTAGATTGGCTTCGATTATTGAGCCTTGTTTTAATCAAGTTTTGGGCTAATAAGTTGGGCTCGATTAAAAAAATATTAATTATCCAGATTTTTCAAACTATCTCAGATATTGTTTTAAAAACAAAAAAAAAATTTAAAAATGGAAAATTCTGATAACTTTTTTAAATAATTTCAGAGAAAGATAGGGTAAAGGTGTGAGATTTTAAAAAACACTGAATTAACCAAAATTTTAAAAAATAATAAATTAATTCATGGATGTATAAGTAATTTGTTGTTAGATAGGGAAAGAAAGGAGATGTATTGGGTTAAAAAGATATTTAAATTATTTTGAATTTGAATTTTTTAAGATATAAATTAGAAGCAAATAGATAATTGTTCTTGCTGAATAGTATCAATTAATATAAAAATACATATATATATAATTTAATAGCATCAATCTTCTAATAAAAACCCCATAAATAATAAAATCGGCAATATGGAATGCTTCTATAAAACATAAAATTGTATTTTCATGGCTTGGAAAAGCACGCCTCAACTTGTTTTTAAATTTAAGAACCAATAGCCAGTAGAGCTAGTTAATTTTTTAAAAAATATATCAGATTAGTATAAAAAAATATAATTTAATCTTGATTAACTTGGACAGTTATTGTTGGATAGAAGAGTTCGTGTATATTTCTTAGGAATCTATTGAGGGCTTTTTCTTTTTATGGTGGATGTATAATGAAAGGGGTTGTTGCCTTGGTGATTCTTAATTTGAGAAATGAGAACTCTAAAATTGTTGCAAGACAAAACCCATTAAGTATCTTCTCTCTGCCCCGGGAAGAAGAAGTTGGAATTCAAGTTCAAAAGCATGAAGCTGTGTGGCTGTAATGGACTGGTTGTTGCCTTGAAATTCAGAAACCCTTACAATCCAACTGCCAATGAAGGAGATCAAGAATCCTTTTAATCTCGTAAAATTGTTGGTTCGATTCTACTGGACCAAGAACCAATCTTGTAAAACCCTGACCCACCCCTCCACACACACACAAATTAACTGAACAACCAAAACTTCTACAGCTTGAATTGTAGGAGACTACGGTAGATAATAATGTTCCATCAATAGCATAAATGGTATTAAAAGAAACGAGGATACAGAAAAATATCATCTAGTGAGACAAAAGAAGTGGGCTGGCTACTCATGGCTGGCTCAAACTGCAATCCAATTGACCAAAATCTTTCAAATTCACCAGGCATGGTGTGTATGGAAAGACCGAGTTCTGCCCCATAATTATTTGCCTGTCTTTCTTTGTTCTATAAATCAATTCCACCCTTTTGTCTTCGGGATGATAACTAAGCATAATAAAAAATAATATTTAATAAATATTCTCAAAATAATATGTCTATATTTTACATAATTAAAAGCTAAAAAAAAATATAAATATGATGAAATAATATTCAAAGTCCATTTACAACTTTTAATAATAAAAAACCGATTTCAATATAATCTTCATGAACAATTTATTATTGATATTGCAATTTTCAAATTAAATGTATAATAATTTTTAAAAAAATTATTAAAATTTATAATAATATTTAAAAATTATATCAAAATAGAAAGTGAATCTAGAAAAAAACATTTATGAGCATCAAAACAAACAAAGAAAAAAAAAAGGAGAGGCGGCACACACGCACCCAACTTTGCTATATTATTTTTCTTATTAAGTCGCTCCTTATTTTATTTTTATTTATTTTAAGAAAGATGTAACGGACGACCTATATTATCTATCACAATGCAAAAAATATTTGTTCTTTCAATATGAGTACCTGTAATTTTAAGTTTGTCCTGCACGCTACCCAACTCAACCGCAACATAAAATTATAATTAAAAATATTATTTTTAGATACTTCACTGTTTATATAATTAACAAAGTACCATAAAAGAAGATTGATTAGGTAATTATTGGATTGAAAAAATCATGCTTCACAGAATATAAAATCACAACGGTGTGAGGTTTTAATGAATTTATTAAGGGCCTTTTCTTTTATGGTGGATGAATAATTAGACGGGCTAGTCTAGTACAGTGCACAACAAGCTCGAAAAGTCCCACATGCCGAATCATTTTCAAAATAAAAGAGGCATTAACGAGCCCAAACAACTCGATGAAATGAATATTATGACTTTCCTTTTCTTTCTTTTTTCGAAAACAAGTTTACATTATAGAACTCTCCATTTGAATATATATATATATATATATATATATATATAACACTGATTTTCAGGGATAATGCCACAAAAAATTGACCTGAGCCCAACCAATTAGCCCAAACGTTAATCAAAACGAGGGCCCGATAATTGGACATGGGTCTGTGGCATGTCTAGTTTTCTAAAACCGTTTTGAAAGATAAAATCAAAACCCTTATTTTGCAAAAATAAGCTATCATTATCTTTTCAAGACGTGGGGATTAGGTAACGGCGAAAACCCAGCAGTGTGGCGAGGAGACACTTCACGTGGAAAGATTCATGGCATCATTAACAGGGTATAATTCTAAATAACCAATCTTTACATGACGGGAACAGTATGGCTATTTCATTTCCTTTTCTCTCCTCTCTACTTCTTTTTAATCATGCTAGTTCTAGTATTGACTGCTGCGAAAGTTTTTTTCCCCTTCTAGGATGCAATTGTTCTTCATCCGAACATTCCTAGACGCGTGAGATTTGAAGGTATTGTTAGCGTGGTGTAGAGAGGATTTTTCGCACAGAGTTCCTACTTCGAAGGAAAGATAGATCTTCTTCTTCTTCTGGGACAGAGGAAACCCAGAGAGCTCTACTCCAGGAGAGAATTGTGGATTGCGAAGGAGATGAATGAATGTTGCCGGGTCCCTCTTTCATAAAGAATGTTACATGTTTTCATCATATCCATTAAATGTTTAAACTGTCATCTTCTAGTATCTGCAACTTGCATTGTAACAGGTTCTTTTTATTGAATTGAGTAGATTCGGTAAAGGTGACTGGAGAAGCATCTCAAGAAAAGTGGTCATTACCAGAAAAGTTAGCTTGCCAAGCCCAGAAGTACATCCTAGGAAAAGGGCTTCATCGTTCATCGCGCATAACACTGCAGAGTCAGATAGCGCTGGCGAGTGTCCCCAGTGTACACCAATCCCACATCGAAAAGAAATGGTAACTGCCAGTCATTCCTCTCTATAAAAAGCAGTCCGCTACAGTATTCTCTTCCTGTCACTCGACAATGCAACGAAAATTTTTGGTAGTAAAACAAGAAATCCAACACATGAAGTAATCTAAATGTAATCAGGGAGAAAAATGAAATTGGTATGATAAGAGATTTTAGCAAAAAAGACTAGGGTTTGCAGTCTGATCATCCATGTAAGATTATTGGGCCTCGTTTTAATTAAGGTTTGGGCTATTTTATGGGCTTAATTAAAGAGATTTTTAATTCAATGAATTTTTCATTAAAATTATGAAAACTAGGCAAAACGCTTGAGTGGTGGGGATGTTACCGTTCAAGGAGGGGTAACGAATCAAGGACCAATACTAGCTGTTATTGGGGATGAGCATTTGGGTAGAATATCAATTTATGTACGTCTTATATAAGTGTTTTAGTAATTATTAGACCGTTACTGTTTACAATATTAGAGAAGGATGAGTTCAGACAATTGGATATAATATTTTTATTCTTTGAAATAACGTTTTAAAAATTATAAATGGATCCAAAATAATTTAAATCTCCCTTTGTCTCAATGCATTCATTTATAAATTCATGAATTATTTTGTTTTTTTTCTTCTAATTTTGGATAACTCTGGTTTGTGTAATTTTTTAACCTTTATCCGTTTTCTTCCGCACTATTTTTTTTGTTAAACAACTATCCAAAATTTTCGTTCTCGAGATTTTCTAAAAGTTTTACCCGGGAAGGTTTGAAAAAATAGGATAACTTCAAAGATTTTGATTTGAGCCCATCTTATTAGCCCAAATGTTAATCGAAAAGGTGCGGGTTGGTGACATGTTCACCGTTTCAAAACCATTTAAAAGAATGTTTGTTTTTACAGTCAAAAAAATATTTTTAAAAAGTTTTGCTTAATTATTTTGATATAATGATATTAAAAATAAATTTTTTTAAAAAAATTAATAAACATTATTTTAATATATTTAAAAATAAAAATCACTTTAAAAATTAATCACTATCACAATTTCAAACATTATAAAAAAAAAAAAATAAATCAAATCAAAACCTTAATTTTTTCAAAATAAGTTTATCATTATATATATCTTTTCAAGACAGGAGGACTAGCTAGCCATGTAGCGGCGAAAACCAAGCAGTGTGGCGAGGGAGACATTTCAAGTGGAAAGATTTATATGATGATATCCAATCTTTATATGATGATATCCAGAGTGATAAACATCTTATTCATCTAGGTTTGGAGATGTTTAAGAACTTGCATTCCATTTTTGAGTGTTGAAACAGTTTCAAGAAAACTACCTTATGCATTTACACATCCCTTTGTTTTAATGCTGTCAGTAGGGCCAGATCTGTGCTTCATCAAGAGATCCGTACGTTTTCATCAAATTTCTAATGCCTGACCAATTGATGACCTCCTTTGAGTCGCATCTCTACTTCCACTGGACAAGGTTTATTGCTCCATGCTAACATATATATATATATATATATATATATATATATATATATATATATATATATATATATATATATATATATATATATATTTTATCCACTCTTAACAATGAGCAACGGGGCAATCTCGGCACCTTGTACACCAAGAAAGCAATCAGTTCTCTACCTCTCTGATTGGAGGTATCTTCACATCATCTGAAGCATTGGGCTACCGCACCTGGTTTGTTCTTTGACTTCATCTTTACAGTACGTGTGTGTTGTATTAAAAAAAAAATGATTTTTTTTAATTTTTTATAGAGGTGTATATAATAATATTCACTTCGCTGTTAAATATGATTCCTCTCCAGTTCAGATGCAATAACTGCAATGTGATCTAGAATATTCCAGGATAGAGACATGTTCTCACTCACTTCAATTCCTTGGTGAAATTAAGCTGCCACTGCCCCAGTACGTACGTACATAGAATATCAACGTGGCAAGTGCGGCACTTTCATAATGTATGTCTTTACTGTTTAGAAAATGGATGTTGTACCTTTATATCATCACTTCAATTTGAAATACTAGAAGATTATTTTAGTTGGGCAGTTTTGTATGTTTCGATGATAATTTCGACGAGCTATTTGATTAGTTTTGGGGAACAGTATAGCTATTTCATTTCCTTCTCTCCCTCTCTTTCTTCTGTTAATCGTTTTATGAGAGATGTTTTCAGTATAATTATTGGCTATTGCAGTAGATCCTTTTCCTTTCTAGGATGCGAGTTTTCTAATTTTCCTTCATTTCCTAGCTAGTATGCAATTCTATGGTGTGTTTTTTTTTCAAGGTGACGTAAATGTTTGTAGGGCTGTAAGAAATTTGAGATTTTAAGGGTATTGTTACCGTGATGTAGAGAAGATGTTTTGGACAGAGTTAGTACTCAGTACACAGTAGGAAAGATCAGAGAAATGAATCTTCTCAATGAGACGATCTCTTTATGGAGCAGGGAAGGTGAACCCTAGAGATCTCTAGAGATACTAGCTTGTAACCGCAGTAGACAGAGTTGTGATGGAAATGGATGAATGAATGTTATGTGTTTTCATCATATCCATTAAATGTTTAAACTCTCATCTGCTGATATTTGTAACTGGCTTAATTTGTAACAGGTTGTTTTGGATTGGATTGAGTAGCTCTGGTAAAGGTGATTGGAAAAGCATCTCAAGAAATGTGATAATTACCAGAAAAAGTAGCTTGACATGCCCAGAAGCACTTCCTTCCCACGCTAGAATTCTGTGAAGAAAGAGAGGAAATGAGCATGAGCGTATGACATTACCTCGGTACATAACAAAGACAGCTGCTCCATCATGGGTTGCTCCGGGCGGAGCTAAGGATGCCACTGCAGAGCCAGATAGCAGGCCATGCATTGTTTATGTAAGTGTCCCTTGCATTGTAAAACCATCCCACATCGAAAACAAAAAAGAACTGTCAAGTCAGTCTTGTCTATAAATAGGAGTCCGTTACCCCATGTGTCTCCTTATTCGAAGACAAAGCCACGTAGCAGCGCACTAAAGATAAGTCTCTCTACTAGGCTCTTCATTTGATTAGTGGAAAAAATAAAATACCTGCTTTCAATGCTTGACACTGGAAAAAGAAGACAAATTAATATGAACATGATAACAATTTATTTTTATATTTGGTACCTGCTTTCAATGCTTGACACTGACACTTGGAGAGAAAGACAAGTTAATTAGAACATGATGACAGTTTTTATAGTTGGTTGTTGGGATGTACTAGTTACTTGTTGTTTCCATAATGATATATAGAATGATGATTTATTTGTATGTTTTTTAAATTTTAATTAAAAATAAAAACTAATTAATTAGTTGTATATCTGCATACTTTCATTAATAAATACGATCCCGAGTTTGCCAAATAGTATTAGCATTCTCACTATACTTAACTTTTTTTATTCTATGCATTATCTTTTGTTTTCTTGTGATGATAAGAGAATTAATTTTCTTGTATTAATAAGTAGAAAAATCATTAGTAATCCAGTATCTTTATCTCTAGGATTCTTTCTTTGTTTTTTCTGGTGTTTTGTACAGCATTCTTTAAAATGGAAGCAACTAGATTTCATCAAGAATTTCATAAAATCGAACGCATTGGTTGGTATTTCTTTCACTTTTATTTTCAATAATACTTTATTTTTTTATTAAATTTCATTGGATTTATTTCATTAAATATTTCAGGAAAAGAGGCATATGGAACAGTTTTTTCATGCATGCATAAGTTGGATGGACAAGCATATGCTGTAAAAATTATAAAATTTAATAAACACTATGATCAAGATAAGGTGTTAAGAGAAGTGAAAGCCTTAGCTAAATGTAACCACAGCAATGTGGTAAGATATTTCAATGCATGGATTGAATGGATGGTGGTATTGTCTTCTGATGAAGATGAAGATGAAGATTATGATAAAGGAGAAGATAGTAATGGTGTTTTTCCTAAAAATCCGGATACAATGCTTTTTATACAGATGGAGCATTGTGATCAATAAGTAAATTTTTAATAGTTAAGTTTTGTTTTATAACCGTGGTTCTTTATTCTAACAAGTTTACTCTTTCATAGAAATCTTGACAATGTACTGGAGCAATCAACCATAACTGAGGGTACAGCTCTGAAGTACTTTCAAGGGATGGTGAAAGGTCTGGACCACATACATGGGAAGAAAATAATCCATGGGGATCTGTCTAGGAAAAACATCTTCATTGACGCTAACAACGTGATCAAGGTGGCTGACTTCGGCTTAGGTATAGGTTTCCTTTTCAAGTTAATAAATTTTTAGGTTTAGATTCATTGTTACCTTTTAACTAAAAAACTTTTGTTTGCAGCCAAACTATTGGGCAATTCTGCTACTGCTATTAAATCTGGAAGTTCCGGCACAAAGTCTTATCTTGCTCCAGAAGCAGAAAAGGGGGCTCCCATCGACCAAAAAGTGGACATATATAGTCTTGGTATCCTGTTTTTGGAGTTGCTCGGGAGCTTCACCACGATGTCTGCGCGGGCCCATGCCATTAACAATCTGCGAGAAATGAGAGTGTTGCCTGAGAGCATATCCACATATGAAGATTACATCTTACAATTGGTGGCATTTTCTCCCGAAGAGAGGCCATCGACTCAAGAGATTCTCACATGGCCAACATGGGCTGATGTTTCATCTTCAGAGGCAGAGAATGATGACAGAGTCCCGATACGGACTGGTGATGACCACCAAGCAGCAGATGATGACATGCCAAAGTTGGAAGATGATGATGATGAGATGCCGAAGTTGGAAGATGTTGATGATGAGATGCCAAATTTGGAAGATGATAATAAGGTTAGGGTATTAAGAAGATTGAACTGTATATTTTGTTTGACACTATTGATTCCTCTTCTAAATTAATTAATTTTTTTTTTGTTTCGATTGCAGAATCTGGAAGTCGAGATCTAATTGATCAGGACAAAGACAGACTTGTCATATCTTTTACTATACATATACAGACTTGTATGTTTGTATGGAGAATCCTTTTGATCTGGTATCCATTGTTTGGTGAATAATGAATGCCTGTGAGTGTACAGTGACATATTCACAGGTTTAAGTCTTTTGCATGTGTTTTGAACTCTAGTGAGGTGATTTGGAAGGATCAAATGCCTTTTGATGGTGAACTTCCAATTGTTGATTGAGAACAATGGTACGATACAGAATGTGAACTTCCAATTATTGATTGAAGAACAATGGTACGATACAGAACGCAGCCACGAAACCAATGGTGGTTTGCGTGTAACATTATCAGATTCAGCAACCTGTCGCTTAGGACCGCAGTCTGTCCTCCTTTCGAGAACAACAACTTCAAGTCTGGTAATACCCGAAACCAAGAAAATGACAACACCATTAATGCCTAAAGGTCAGAACATGGCTGCAAAGCGAAGCAGCTTAACTAATGTTCCAAATAGAGATCAGACACGAAGTAACATGGAAAGTGTAACCAAAAGATCATTGATTTCAAGTTAACTGAGACAAAATATGGAGATAGAAAGTAAAACAAGGAAAACCATCTCGGAAAAAGGAGGGGAAGGAAGAAAAACTTGTTGCCTAGGTGATTCTTAATTTGAGAAATGAGAACTCTAAAATTGTTGCAAGACAAAACCCATTAAGTATCTTCTCTCTGCCCTGGGAAAAAGAAGTTGGAATTCAAGTTCAAAAGCATGAAGCTGTGTGGCTGTAATGGACTGGTTGTTGCCTTGAAATTCAGGAACCCTTACAATCCAACTGCCAATGTAGGAGATCAAGAATCCTTTTAATCTCGTAAAATTGTTGGTTTGATTCTACTGGACAAAGAACCAATCTTGTAAAACCCTGACCCACCCCTCCACACATACACAAATTAACTGAATAACCAAAACTTCTACAGCTTGAATTGTAGGAGACTACGGTAGATAATAATGTTCCATCAATAGCTTAAATGGTATTAAAAGAAAATGAGGATACAGAAAAATATCATCTAGTGAGACAAAAGAAGTGGGCTGGCTACTCATGGCTGGCTCAAACTGCAATCCAATTGACCAAAATCTTTCAAATTCACCAGGCATGGTGTGTATGGAAAGACCGAGATCTGCCCCTTAATTATTTGCCTGTCTTTCTTTGTTCTATAAATCAATTCCACCCTTCTGTCTTCGGGATGATAACTGAGCATAGCACCCCGAGTCCCAAAGAAGATAACTTCAGAAGTTGGATGCAAAGCAAAGGGCCTCAAAGCTGAAATTTTACCAAATCTGGCAATAGTAATCCTATCCAGCCGATGCACGTGTTTTCCCAAATAATCAACATTGATGTTGTGAATCAGAGTCCATCTGTCATTCTTGCAACGATCCTCAAGCAACCAAAAGTGTAATGCAGTTCCAACAAGATCAGAATAACATAAATGGTGCCTCGACAGCCCAATGCATCCATAGTTATTGGGAGCAAGTCTCTCCTTCTCTGGAAGCTCAATGGCACGAGAATTTCCTCTGTTAAGATCAAAACATAAAAGTTGTTTTGAGTCAATCTGTTTTGAGGCAGATCGACGGTACAACACTCCATCCAAGTAAATACAATGCTTGGCCAATCTAGACTTCTTGGATCCATATCCAAAAGAGGTTTCTTGGATAGTCCAACTGCCAGTCTCTGATGAGAACACGCGCAATCTTTGGGGGGGCTTGGGCTCTGAATAATCAAAGCAAACAACTCTGTAGTGAGGTGATTTGAAAGGATCAAATGCCAGGGATGCAGAACATATGTTTTCGAGTGTAAAATCTCTAGGAATCACCACACACTGTTTTGTCACAGGATTGCACACATAGTACTGCGGAATAGAACCCTCAACAAACAAAAGCAAACCATTGCAACAATCAAGGAAATCACCCCGGGCAGGTTCAAAAGGCAACAGCGAAGAATAGGATTTGACAAATTCATGTGGTTCCGGTGCAACTGCTGGAGTCATGGCGCAGGGGATATAATCAATGTATGTTTTCCTGCTACTGACCCTCAACGCATGGTAAATAAAGCCATGAAGAGGTGAGGAAGCTGAGATTTTTGGAACACAAGCATCAGTAATCAGATTGTTCCAACATTTGCAAACACTTTTAAGTCTAATGAGATGCTTGCCATCAGTAACCCGACAGAGGATTTCAACCAGCACATCATCTGGTAAACTTGAACAAAGAAAACTAGCACAGCTGCAGTTCTTGCTCTCACCTGCTTTTCCATCTAAAGAGGTAGCCATCAGTCCCCCTCTGCAAAGGGAAAACAAAAAAGAAGAAGAAATTAGCCCCGTGACTACTCTTACCGTTTCTGACTTATCAGATGCAATTTGGGAATCCATCCTCTTCAGAAATAATTAACATAGTCCTCCTCTTTGCCAAAAATATATATATATATATATATATATAGTAACTTGTTTCAGAGATTTAAATTAGGGTTTTCATGATTGAAAACAAAAAATGCTGAAAATCACAAAATTAAAAACACTAACATTACCTAACATGGAAAATAAAACAGCAGAATTAATTAAATATAC
>Ga0325411_1008408_pt1 | contig 11176 bp, 7 predicted proteins | sample PopdelMetagenome_13_FD_206181 | JGI IMG/M metagenome (GOLD analysis project Ga0325411, IMG submission 206181) | Populus deltoides microbial communities from Bellville, Georgia, United States - Xylem-PdIQD-R4 | ecosystem: Host-associated > Plants > Phyllosphere > Stem > Wood/Secondary xylem...
TTTTTTTTTTACATATTTAATGAAGAGCATAATAGTCCTTTTCTACTGAAATTAATTAACGAAGAAAGAAGATACTTAATATTAATTAACAATTTTTAGTCGCCGGAATAAGTCTGGAAAATCTCGAACCTTAGATGTGCCATTTTTTCCCTGTTTATAATTAAACAAGAAAGCTAATTTTTTTTAAATATTAATCTAATTCAATTAAAGGTTATTTTTTACCATTCAAATATCTGTAACTAAACATTTTAACAACCCATAATTAAGGAAGAGCAACTTACCAAAAGCTGTTAGTAATGTGTGCCCTAAGCGCACACCTTAGAAAAACCCTTACGGTTTTTGCCGGCGAGGATCAAGTGCAAGGAATGTTTTCACTAACCAAGATATTCAGGTTGAAAGAACTACAGGCCCATTAATTTTAAAAATTGTAGCATTTAAAACAATAAAAAAAATACAATCCTGGTAACTTGAATTTTTTACGATACTATCCGAATTCCTCAAAAAACAAAAAGCTCAAATAATTATCTGAACAACCTATTTTCCAAAATTTAAGAGATTTTAGACCGAAATTAGTTCAGGTAAAAGGGTTTTTCTGAACAGTGCTCGTCTTAGATGGGTATAATACTGGTGTCGCCGAGTAGATCGAGGATGAACTGACATTAGTGGCTGATCAAAAGGAGGAAAAAATGACTTCAGTTGCTTACTCAGCTCCAGCTTTCAATGGGCCCGATTTACTGTTTCTTGGCATAAGCAAATTACCTCCCCACTTGAATGTTTTGCATATGTTCTTAAAGCAGCATGTTGCCTGCCTGTTCATAAAATTCTTGCTATTGCCCTAAGTTGTCAAGATTCCATGACTTGGAATTCCTTCTGTAGCCACAGGATTTTCTTATCCTTGTGATATTGTTTTATACCAATAGCATGAAGATGCTCCTCCCTGGAATCCTATTAATGATAAAGACCTATCAATAATTAGTCCTTCAACGGATAGCAGACGAAGCAGCCTCTCTTATCGGATCATTTTTATATATATATATAATTTCTTTCCAGGTTCAAAAATATTAACAGCATACATTTCTATAAAGGGATACCTCAATGGTCTGAAAGCAAAAGCTTCAACTTACAATTGTATATACATGAATGTCGGCATGTTTCTTTCACCATTAATCTTAAATGAAGGATTGTGGAAAGATAAGAGCCTCGTCAGCGATGCTAGGCCGATTCTTGCCTTAAATGGCGTTTTCTTTGATAAAGACAGAATGGCATGGAGACTTTTCTGATGGGGTGCTTGTCATTAGGTATTTTTGGATGGATGTTGAAGCCAAGACCTCATAATTATTACCTAATTAATTTACTGATGGTTAAGCACTTGAGCCTATTTATTCATGCATTTCAAACGATTTTTTTTTAAATAAATTTATTTTTTTTTTATTTTTTTGCTTCAAATTATATTTTTTTTGTTTTTTATATAATTTCAGATTATTTTGATGTACTAATATTAAAATTAATTTTTTTTTAAATACCTACTATGAAAATATCAATAGGTTTTTAATTAGCCTAAATTCTTGTACTTTTTGATTCAAACTTTATACAATGAGTATGTTAACACTGTTCTTAGTCTTCGGTTACTAACACCGTTATTCGTTCGATAATTTTAAAAATTCTTAGAATATGCTTACTTTTTATATTAAAAAACATAAAAAAATAAAAAATAAAAAAAATATGTTTTTTTTTAATAAGTCCCGCCAATTTTGCATTCCCTTGATTTTATAATTACATTTATTTTAATTATAAAAATAAATAAATATAAACGAGGGAAAACAATTAATTATATAAAAAAAAAATTATTTATTTTATTTTAGCTTCTTTTTTTATTTTTATTAATGTGAATTGATTGTATTATCGATTTTATGTTCTTACAAGTTAAAATTTCTTTATGATTTTTAAAATGATTGGTTATACACGAGGGAAAGAGTTGGTGGTATAGAGCTTAATTATTAGTTTTTTTAAAGTTATTTATCTATTTTTATTTATTTTTTTCTAATATAAAAGAGCATATTCAAAAGGATATTTCAAAATTAAAGCTATCTGACACCGTTATTAATGGCTGGACGAGCACAGACTTACAATAAAAAGGTTTGGATTAAGAAGTTTCAAAGATGAGGGACTTTAAAACAAAGTCGATAGTACAGGGGCCTTCAAAGCTCATCATCCCAGTACTTTGGCATTCCATTTAACAAACCAGTCTCCGTTCTTCAGGTTATATGGTCGTGAATCACCCAATACTTAATGACCCTCTGAGCTCGAAGGTCACGTCATCAAGCATTACATTTACTCCAAGAAGGCTGTGGTAGCTGGGAGATGAACGAAGACATACTCGAAAGTGAGATACAGCTGTTTGCTTGCTCATGTTACTGCTCCCAATTACAAGAAATAAAACGCCATTAAAGGTATGCCGTAAGCTAGATCCACAGCAAGGGCCACGAGTACACCATAACAAATACGCCACCTCCAGGAAAAAATAAACGTAAAGATTCAAACATGCGATCTGTTCTACGTTACAACCAAGGATTTAAGAGCCGCTTGTAATCCGGGAAGGGACTTATACTATGCTTAATCAAATTGCAAGAGCTGCGGTTTTCGTTTACCAGTTCGAATCCAAAATATTTAGAAACTTGAGCATTTCTTCTTTACATATGAAGTACTTCCTGTTTTTTTGGAGGGCTTTAGAATAGCTATTGTACCAAGAAAGAACTCCCATTCTAGACATTCTTCCCAGTAAGATTGAGGAAAGAGAGTAACCAAAGTCATCATCCTAATTAACTAGGACTCTCTTTAAGAAAACTTGTAAAGGCATGTTGGTCCGGATTTTGGAGTAAACTGTAGACAGAACCCATTCTGCAGTGGCGATGAATGGACATTAGTTACAGGAAAACATCTGATTGCTCTTGGGTCCGATCTTTGTTGTTCACGCATCAGATGGCCAAATTACCTCTCCACGTAAATTTGTCGCGTATCTTTTCAATGCAGCATGTTGCATATCTGTCTACAAGATTCTTGTTGTTGCACCTAAGTTGTCAAGATGCGGATGCTTCCAATTCTGCTCGTTGTCGTAGTACCTTTTGTCCCTAGGATTTTGTTTTTAATAACTTAACATCATGATCAAAATGCTCTTTCATGGAACTCTATGTGATGCCACTCTGTTATTAATAGTTAGTCCCTCCTTGCAGGACCGCAGATCACAATGTGATGTTTTGAGGGAATGGAACGAAAAATGAAAGTGATGGAAAAGAAATTTAGTTTCCGTAGTATGGAATTTGGATCCTAAAATTAGGAATAGAGAAGAAAGTAACGGTAGGGAAAACGGGGAAATTAAAAATCTCCAATTTCATTTCCTCTCTTTACTTTCCCTGGTTTTCCCTTCCATCTTTGGATTGCTATACACTCTGTTAAAGGGATACTTCTATTGTCTGTCTGCTATTCTATAGGTCAATTGCTAAATATATGCAGGTTACCGTTGTTCCAACTCTCCACGTTCTTAGTCTGCGGAGAGCCATTCATAAATGTCCCTGCTGATTGAAGCATTAGCCTTGTTAGGTATCCTTCTATAATTCTACTAACTAAAGAAGTAGAGCTTGCTAGTTTAATGTCGTGGTACTGCATTTAAGAAACCGAGCTCCTTCCATCCAGTTATAAATTCCTTTTTTCCCGATTCCTCAATCCAATCTTCGGAACTCGAATTGTGCCATCAAGTTATATACATGGTAGCTGGGAGTTAAGAATGGGTGACTTCAAAGTGAGATACAATTGTTTGATTCTTGTTCTTGCTCCCAATTACAAGAAACAAAACCCATCAAAGGGAAACCGATCACTGATTACAATAAATACTTAGACCACCAATAATAATACAAACAGATTACAATGTGTTGTCTCTCTAATCTTTGCCTTCATCATCGAAACTTTGAGCCTAACTGAGACAGCAAATACACCGCAGATAGGGGTAAACAAATACAAGCAAACGAGCCTCAACCTTCTTCTTTTACATCATTGGCACGAAGGGTGGGTTTCTCCACCTTTCGAACACTCTGTAGTGCCAAGAGTATCAACAGAGTATGGCCATGAATAGGGGTGAAAAAACATATAAACCCTTGAACCACAGGGCCTTCGTCTTAAATATTGAAAGGTAAATGAGTCCACACAAATTTTCATCTGTAATGAAATTATAGAAGCGAACTCCATTGGGAATTCCTATTACCTCTCCACCCATTGTAAGCATTGCCAGGCAGCATTATCACCAAGCATGATTGAACTTCAGGGTTTCATTCGGCCCCACGACTTTCGACAAAAACCGTCACAGCTTTAATGCCTTTTTATACTCAACAAGTCATCATTACCAGTCACCGCCCGTTCTACTTGCAAATGCAGAAACTAGATAATTTCAAGTTCACCTGAATATCTTCCCTGCAGGAAAAAAAAATTAAGGTGACTTTCCAGTCATATACAGCAAGCATAAAAGCACCAGATATCAACTACTTTAACCAGAGTGAAATTATGCAGGATATCCGTCACCGGAAGCTTAGACATGTTCAAAACTCGCCGCATTGAAAAGGGAAAAGAATAACAATAAAAAGGAGGGAATGGCTACCAACTATTTTCACATACAATTGGCACAAAACGGATGAATCTGTTATGCATCACGCCTTTCCAGCGCGCAACCAAAAGCAATCAATAATTGTATCAAGGCTCTCAGCAGCCAATGCACCACGGAAAATACAGAAAACAAAATACATCTGACAAAAAAAAAACGCATTACAGTAGAGTTCTATTTCTACCCAAACAGCTCAAGGAACAAAGGTGGAACAAATGCCCAATGATCGGCAGGATTTGCAATAATTACAATTCAAAATCCCAGGGCTGCAGCCACATATCTACACATTGGAGACAAGAACAGATTTACATTGGCAATGCAATACCGCCTTAATTGGTTCCTTTCCCAGCGTTTGAAAACATAGTACCTTCGTCTTCAGAATACGGCCCACCCAAAACGCTAGATCCATCAGGCACATTATCAGGCAAAGCGTTGGTATTATCACAGCCGCCACTTATATCTGCAACACTGTTGCCTATAGAGGACTCGGACAATGAAACCAGGCCCATGGTGGCAATTCTATTTGCAATAGCATCCACTTCTCTGGTTCCTGTGTAAAGGCTCCAGCTTCCACTAGCAAGTATACTAGTCTGATCAGTATTGGTTAGCACAACTGGTAGGACATTCATGAATTGAGAATTGGTTTGGCTTGTACTGCTAATAAGCAGTCTCAGAGTCTCTCTCGCACCCTTCTCCACAACAGATTCAGCAGTTTCAGGAATCAATGGGTTTACAAGTCTTGGGTGCAAAGGTGGAATAGGACTTGCAATAGTCGGTCCAGCACTGACCAGGTAGCCTTGACCCGAGGAACAAACATCAATGAGTGGAATGTGAACAATGGGGTCACACATTAAAGGAGTGAAAGTTGGGATTTGCTGTGAACTCGGAATTGGCAACCGAACTAATGGGTCTGGCAGCAAAGCAGGAAAATCCAGCGAGGGGAAGTCAGCCAAACTTAGAGGTGGTATAGGGCTTAACAGGTTGGATGGTCTACTGGCGGATAATAATGGAGGAAAGGGTGGCAGTAAAGGTGATTCAACCGATGGGGTAGATATTTCTGAAGGTGTGGAAGGATATTGCAAACTCGATGTACCTTGGGGGCACCAACAATAGTATGGAGAGAAAATAGGTGGACTAGACAGAACATGAGACACAGGGAGCTGAACTGGTGGCAAAGACAATTTACCAAGAGATTCAAGAACACTAGAGGGTGCCAAAGGGCAGCTCTTAGCTTCCTGCAATTTTTCATTCCCGGATTGATTGCAAGTCACATCAATGCTGAGTGGCAATGCAGCCATTATGTTATCAACTGCTGAGAGATGGTTGTCCACTCGACGCCTTAACTTTTCCCTGGTGGCATTCCTTGAAGAAGACAAGCTTCTGGGTAGGCCCTCTTTGAAGGAACTTGATCTAGGACTGAGACTTCCCTGATAAGCTGAATTCGTTTTAACTGCCAGACTGCCAGTATGCCTGGAACGCAGAGACTTTGTTGTGGAGGTTGAATCAGAGATGTCTGGAGTGGTAGAAGAAGTGGCAAGAGAACAAGCAGAAATTTCCCTGCCATTGCTTCCCACAAGGAAGGCACGAAGGTGAGTTGCAAAGCAATCAAGACGTGACTTGCTGATTCCAGTTAAATCAGCTATAGATGGTTTCCTCTTTAGTACATCTTTCATCTATTATTGAAAAAAAAAAAGAAACATGCATTAGCAACCACTGAAAAATATTTCAAAGAACACAGAGACAGACTGACACGTTATTGATCATATGGTAACTTTCTTGTATTTTCCCTCCTTCCAACCAATATTCATGTTATGATGAATTGCGGAAAAAATTCAAGAGGGAGGAAGGAAGAAGGAAAATCATCTCCTGCAAACCTGGCTATTATTGATTGCAAAGTTGAGTTAATCATCATTTCTATAAATAAGAAAATATGCATAAATATTATTTGCAGTATTTCAAAAACATCATATAAAAGTTCCAAAGCTAAATTAGTTCTGACCAAACAGTGCACAAGCATGTGCGTGCATAATCGTCCCCCAAGAAGCTGTTGTGCATACCTTTGCAAGTAATTCAATTCCCAAAAGTTTTGATTTCTCCGAGCACCAAAAGTAAAAAACTCTGCCATCTGAGATCTTTAAGTTGAAAGATCGGCCAGAACTGTCTGCAGGGATCTCATGAACTTCAACAGCAGGACAATGGGTTTTACTACTTAGGGTGAACAGCCTTTCTGTACTACCATCATCACCAATGAATGAGAGGCGCAGACCAGACGCTGGCAATAGTGTAAGATTTAAATCCCCCCTGAGAGAACAAGGAGAAATGGAAAATGATTTAGCAACACAAACCAAAAACTGCAACTAGAAACCGTGCACCATCTTGAATAAAATCATAATTAGCAGTGAATCTTTAAATGCACTATGTCAGCACATAAAGCTTATACCGAGTTCATAATTTTGAATTAATGACATGAATTTGCAGATGACTTGTATGTGCTAGTGAACAAAATTAATAAGTTTGTGAGGCTAGACAATATAATATCATTTTTAGTGTTTGCTAGATCGCAGCCCTGTTGGATTTGCATTATTGATCAGTTGCAGGTTCTTTTGACATACACCCAGAAACTGGCATATTGTAGCACATCTAGTAGATATCTGGATTACTTCCACTAAAATCTTGTTCAATGGACCGTGATAATTGCTCCTCCATAGCTTTAACATTTCCATACATCAACAATAATTTCACAAGTGTTCATTCTATATTCACTAATCTTTTTTCTTGAAAACCATCATTAAGTAGCATTGCTTGTGATATTATTAGTGAAAGTATCAAAAGTTAAGGAACATCCCAAGAATACCCTGAAACCATGCTCCAAATGGATTGTGATAAAAATCCTCCAAAACAAACTGTAAAGCTCATAACAACAATCTAGAAGACTTGACAAATAGGAAAGGTAATACACATTCAAGAATGCAATAACAAGTTATAAAAGAGTGTCTTGCTGAACTCAAAGCATTTTACACGCAACCAGATTGCAAAGGCAGTATGCAGATTATATCATGAGGTTAGCATGAGGAAGTTAAACTGGTATGAAACTACTCACGCTCGGATTCTAATTCAGTTCAAATGTTCTTCCTATATATCCAAAAAGCAGTAGCAAGTTATATTATCATATGTAGGAGATGAAACTACCTTTACCTCCTCATAATTCAGAGATCATAATAGAATACGCCCACTTTACCTACAAGTCAAAAGATATTTTTACTTGGAAGCATGAACATTATCACCACAAATAAGCTAAAACATTTAATCCTGCAAACTCTACAATTCATCAACTACAAAATATATACACTTTACAGCTACAATTATGTTTAAAAATTAACTCAATGCTGATGGAAAAGCTCAAATGAAAAGTCAATGCTGTAAGAAAACTATCTAAGTATGTGCCAGAGTAATTATAGGAAATACATAGGTTAGAGAATTCTCTTATATCAATAACCAACTTGACAAGGAATGACCACTAGACAAGTATTCACTTGGTCATACAGCATCATGAAGCAAAACCCATTATGCAGAATGTCATTTCTAGTCTCTAGATGAAGCAGCCATAAAACAGCTCTAATCGACAGTCATTCCATAGGAGCCAAACATTCATGTGAATTATGTTATCATACGATCCTTGTGACTCGAGTTCATTGAATTAATAAAGAAAAGAATGCACAAATTGTCCTACTATCAGATGGTAATCCAAGGGGTTAAAGTACAAGATGAATAATGTGCTTAAAGCACAAGATGATACTATTGGGGAACAGAACAGAGGAACGCATAAAACATATAAAAATTATTTCGAACATTTGCGAAATGCACAAGGACAAGTTCACAAAGAGATATGGCTGGCGTATACATGATATCTGAAAAATACATCTGAAAACTTACAGGTACAATTACATTGATGATATACTGCAAACAAACATGAAGTATAGTTTAATTCAGCTGCCTGCATAGGATATTAATTGCATAACCGTGTGAATGGTTGGATCAATTAACTTTAGACAGTGAAAGAATCATCACATTGGTTATATCTTCACACACGAAGGGGTTGTTCATAAATCAATTTAGCATGCTCTCACTTCACATAAATATAAACATAAAGCACCACAAAAGTAGTCTCACAAGTCAGAATATCAAGCTCACACAATTATATGAAACTATAAAATAACCCCGATTAAAGAAATCAGAGTACAATTTGAACAGTGTAAAAAATAGAACCGCAGCTGCAGCATAACGCGGTAGAATTAAAGCATTGGAAACAAGATAAGAAGCATGTAAACATTCAACTACCAGAGTCTGTCACTGTTTCCACACACAAACCTCAATCAATACAATAACTCAAAAAACACAGCACGTGACTGCACAGACAAAATAAACAGTCCAATATCCGTATAGAATTCAATTACCTTATGGTAGTCGGGCACAATAGAGTCCCTTGCTTGTTAATCTTCCCAACACGAATCGAAACCAGAGGTATGCAGAAACACCTAGCTAGCATACCAACCTCTGACGGCTCAAAGTGCTATTCAACAGCACAAATAAAAACGAAATCAGACATCTTAATTACAAAAGAAATATAATAAAAACAAACAAATTAGTTACCAAACGTCATAGTTACCTGGCTGAGATGTGCTAAGAGCCGGTCCTCAGCCACGCCACTGGAAGCATTCAGTTTCAACAACGGCTTTAACCTCTCATCGGCTCTACAAGCTCCCATGACCTGCATGTCTAGCGCTTGCAGCCACTGCAAGACCCTATCTTCACGATTGTTCCTTTGAAGCAACAAATCTCCGTCTCCTTGGTCCACTAGAATGTCCGTCAATCGCTCCGTTAACCCAGCCTCACTTGGCTCGCTCCGCTCTGCCGAAACCCTGCCAGATCCCGCGGTAGAGGTTCCACCGGCGCTCGATATCGACGATGAGTCGTCGAAATCGTTAACGTTTGATTGTTCAACGCGATCTTCGTTGAATTCTTGCTTTCTAGAATTAGCCATCAGACAATTTTTAAAAAATTAATAAAATCCAGACTCAAATTCGAAACCCTAAGCTTCAGTTTCTCCTTGAAATGGAATCCGATTATGAAAATAAAAAAGAAGAAGATCGATTTGTTGTTGTAAAGCGGGGATTTAGAGAGAGAAACTTAAGAGATAGTATTAGAGAGAGAACAAATATCTGGCACAGAGGAAATGCTGGTGGCGTGGAAAAATCAAGTGAAACGGAGGGAGTTATATAAATTACCTGCCGGATTCGAAAGAGTTTTTCAATTGCGATTTGTGTAGTTTATGTGTCCGGGCGTGATTTCATAGGAGCCACGTCAGCACTTCGGACGTAGAGGGAAGGCGATGTATGTGTCGCTTCATGAAGGTTATAATGATTATATTTTTTATTTAAAAATATATTTATTTTTAATATTAATATATTAAAAAAATTAATAAAACAACCATTCAACTACAATGCTGGTAATCTTTTTAGGTCTAGAGACAGGGCCACGAGCCCAATAGGATGGATGCCAATTGCTGGTTGCCGCAGGGGAGAGGAGGTTAAGCCATCATTTGGAATTCAGTTTAAAATGGAGGTTCGTTAAAATATATATATATATATATATATATATATATATAAATTATTTTGATGTATTGATATTAAAAATTAAAAAAAATATATTATTTTAATATATTTTTAAACAAAATACACTTTAAAAAATAATTTCAACCATATTTCCGACACATCCCTTTAAATGTTATACAAGTGTTATATTAAGGTAACATTTGAGATTACAATTTAAAAAAGTTATTTTTAAATGTAGTTTTAAAAAATATATATTTGATTAAAATTATGATGAGATAAGTTTTAATATTAAAAATAAATTTTTATAAATAAAATAAATGTAATTTTAGCTTATAAGAAACTAAGGTTTTAAAGGTAATTATACACGGGTATCGTATAGAAGACAAAAATAATTTAGTTAACTAAATGCTTTTAAAATAATAAGTTTAAAAAATTGTGTGTTTAAAAATACTGTAAGATAAAATTTTACATGTAAAATAAATAAAAAATAAATTATTTTTAATCTTTACAAAATCAATATTTAAAATATAATTATATGCAAGACCAGTATAAAAAATAAAACTATTTATCTATTTTTATATGATTTTTGAAAAAATAAAAACCATCACCATCCATCCTAGGTGGGCGACAAAAGTGCAAAAATAAACGGTGATTTGTGCTTGATAAATAGAGGAGAGAAGCGGGATATTATTTTGCGTTTCATAATCCTGAAACTACTCGATTTCATAAAGCTTGAGAGCGACAGATTCAACAGGAATGGAAAGTTAGTTTCGGGAGGCGGTTTTCCATGGACTGGGACGGGGACTAGTAGTTAACTACGTGACATCAAATGTTACTGTGGGTCCCACGTAAATAATTTTGATTTATTGACTGTGGAGAGGAATGTACAATTGATTTGAGGGGGAAGAAACGGCAT
>Ga0325411_1008409_pt1 | contig 11176 bp, 9 predicted proteins | sample PopdelMetagenome_13_FD_206181 | JGI IMG/M metagenome (GOLD analysis project Ga0325411, IMG submission 206181) | Populus deltoides microbial communities from Bellville, Georgia, United States - Xylem-PdIQD-R4 | ecosystem: Host-associated > Plants > Phyllosphere > Stem > Wood/Secondary xylem...
TTGTTAAAAAACCTTAGAAAAAAAGAAAAATAAGAAGAAAATACTTCAAAAAATTTACCTAAAAAACACATTTGATTGTGTTAAAAGAAAAAAAGCTTGATTTCTAGCCTTGATGTTTGAGAGATGGAATAGAAAGGCAGATTAGTGAGGAGAGAATCAAAGAGAAAATTATATGATTTTAAGCTGAGAGAAAAAAATAAAAGTGATTTCATTTATGAACATTACTGACATGCTATTAAATATTATTATTTTTAAATATTTCATTGGTGATTTCATTTATAAAGCCTCTTTGAAATTTTTTATTCGCATTAAAAATCTCACAAAACCCCTTCAGATTTTTTAATTTCATCTGTAATTCTATCAGTATTATAGCAAACAGTTAGTTAGAAATGCATTAATTACCAGCATGATGGAATTCTATCGGGAAACTGTAAACCATGTGAAAATACAAATCTATCCCTATAGGCCAATTCAAACGGTTTTTTTAGAGGTGAAAATATAATTCTACTATTATAATTTATAGTGAATCATGCCTATTATACAATGCTTTTCTCACACGAAATAAATTCCGTTAATTTTGTTTTTTTAATGTATCAAAAGATAATATCAACCCATGAACAGATAATTATTGCTAAAAAAGCAACTAGAAAGAACGACTTCACCCCTAGAGAGATGCTTTGAGAATTTTTATTTCAAGAGCAATAGAGTCATAATTAAGTGGAAATCCCCTTTTAAGGATACTGAAGTAAATTCATTGTATAAAAAGTTTATAAAAAGATAAAAATACACCTCAATAATTATAAAAGGACAAATAAATTCTATAAAAATACAAATCTACCCCAATAGTCCAGTGCAAATGGGTTTTTTAAGGGATGAAAAGATAATTTCAAAATTATAAAAGGACAGATAGGTTATGTTGATTTTCACTAGCCAAATCTTGCAACCAACTTCAACTCTTTCCTTCGTCTCCGATTTAATACTGTTAATAGTCACTGTATTGTACTGTTCTGTCACATTAACCCCTGCACTATTAGAATATGCAACCAAGTCCTTAACTTTAAGTTTTTGACGAGTATATCCTTTTATCAAATTCCAGCCAATTTTACTATTAATTATCATGTACTAAATAAATGCTTAATTTTAAACTCTCACATTGTGATTCATTATTAATCAGTCCTAAGGAGTAAGATATTTTATTTTCTCTAGTACACTTAATTTAGATTTAAATGTAAGAAATTCATTATATCATGCAATATATAGGTTTTATAAGTTACAAGATAAATGATAAATCACTAAAATATCCAAGATAATTAAAATAACCTGAATTAAAATATCCAAGATAAAAATTAAAAAAATAATACATTATACTTTTTTTAAGATCAACAATTCTCTGTGTAATTTCTTAGAAGTTTGTACTTAAGTTATATGGACTTGAATTAAAACTTAATAGACAAATGCATTAAAATAAGTTTAAGAAACAAGGAGCTTAATTGCAAATAATTAATAGTTGAAGGCTTAATATGATAGAACTAACATAGTACAGGAATTAAAAATATCATTAATAATTTAAAACACCTTATCCTCTTTCTTCTGACTCTACCACCTCATCACCTACACGCTACACCCAATCTAATCAAATAAAGCTTCAAAAAAAAAAAAAACCCTTTAAAATCCCTAAATCCCCCATTTTGATCTAAGAAACCCAACGAATCCAAATCATGGGAACCGAAATAACAGAGCCGTTACTAGTCGACTCCAAGGACACAATCAACACCGTTGACTCTACAGAAATCATTCCAGAATGGAAGGATCAGATCACGATCAGAGGGCTGGTAGTGAGCGCTGTATTAGGAGTACTATTTTGTATCATCACTCACAAGCTGAATTTAACGGTGGGGATTATCCCGTCGTTGAATGTAGCAGCTGGTTTGCTTGGTTTCTTTTTTGTTAAATCATGGACTGGATTCTTATCCAGGTTAGGCTTTTCTGTTTCTCCTTTTACCAAACAGGAGAATACCGTTATCCAAACTTGCGTCGTCGCTTGCTATGGCCTCGCCTTTAGCGGTAACCGCCGTTACTTTGATATATAGATACGGTTATTAGTGTACATAGAGGTTGATAATTATTTCATTTTTGTTAATAATTTAATAATTTTAGATCAGGTTAGCTAATTAATTTTATTGTTGTAATTTATTGATAATTGATGATTAGTTTGTTAATCCATTCTTTGAAGAGGAAAGAGGAGGTTAGGATAGTTAATTTTGTTAGAATTACATTTTTTTTAACTGTACTTGATTTTAATGGTGACAGGAGGATTCGGTTCGTATTTGATTGCTTTGGACGAGAAAACATATAAATTGATCGGTACAGATTACCCTGGGAACCGGGCCGAAGATGTTAAGAATCCGGGATTGGGGTGGATGATTGGATTTTTGTTTGTTGTTAGTTTCCTCGGGCTTTTTAGTCTCACTCCGCTTCGTAAGGTAGCTTTAAACATCGTTCTTTTTGAGATTTTTGAAGAATATGCTGCTGCTAGTATGTTAAAATGGCGATATGTTACTGAGAATCATCTTGTATCCGTTTGTTTTTGTTCGATGTTGTTTCAATTAAACTGCTACTTGCATCTATTCTTGGATACATATTGAGTAGTTTCTTGACATTTGCAACAGATTTTGGTGGTTATGACCGCATAAAATCTGAAAAAGACTTACTTGTGCTCGAACTGTTCCACGTATACTATTACTCTTGTGGCGTGTTAGTGGGAACCATGATTATAAGTCTAATTGATTCTCATATTCTCATTATATTTTGTGATGAATTGATAGGTTATGGTCATGGATTATAAGCTTACATATCCCAGTGGTACAGCCACAGCAATGTTGATAAATAGCTTTCACACAAACACAGGAGCAGAACTTGCTGGGTGAGTGCTGGGTGTGTCAAGTTCGTCATTATTTTGTAGGTCTTATATGGTGTCTCTTGATTTAAAGTTGCTGGAAGATGTTATTAGAAAATATCAAAATCAGTGAAGAAAATTTAAACAATTCTGGAGAAAATGTATAAAGAACGAGATTTGTTTGTCTGTAGGATTATCAAAGAACATGAATGGTACTGCCGCATACTAAGTAAATCTAATAATCATGATTTTTTCTCTCTAAAGTTTATGTTTTTTTTTTCCTTTTTTGGCTGCTACAGTTTGTTGAGTGGTTTGGTAGTCAGAATAGCTGAATTGACAAAAAGTGAGTTTCCTAATTTATATTTATTTTTAATGACTTTTAACAGGAAGCAAGTCAGTTGTCTTGGAAAGTATTTAAGCATAAGTTTGGTTTGGAGCTGCTTTAAGTGGTTCTTCAGTGGTGTTGGGGATTCATGTGGGTTTGATAATTTTCCCAGCCTTGGTTTGATGCTATTCAAGAACACGTAAGCTTTTAATGACATGCATGTTGTTTGGACAGTGAATTACATTTTGGTTGGGTTGCTTTGTTGAGGAACTTTGAGAGCTATTTTCTTCTTCTTCTTCTTCTTCCTTTTCCCTGGATACAAAATTGAAGTTCAGCATTGCTGTATCAATGGTTTATCAGTGATGTTACTGGTTTCTCACACGACTCTCTTTATGCAGGTTTTTCTTTGATTTCAGTCCAACTTATGTTGGATGTGGCCTTATTTGTCCTCACATAGTCAACTGCTCAGTTCTTCTTGGGGCCATCATCTCATGGGGTTTCCTCTGGCCCTTCATTTCCCAACATGCTGGGGTCTGGTATCCAGCTGACCTCAGTAGCAATGATTTTAAGGGTCTTTATGGATACAAGGTATGGAGAATAACCATTTTTATTCTGAAACACATCCACAAGTTTCAACAAAATGACTTAACTGTAAAAGGGTTTTGACTTTGCATGGCTTGGCATCTTGAGGTTTTGCCTTAAGAGGATGTAAGCCACCACATTAATTTTTTGCATGCTATATATGGATTACTACTACTGCCGGAGCAACATACAAGTTCCTGAAGTTTATAAACTTCAACTTTCACGTGTATTTATTTAACATGCTGAAATTATTGGACTTGGTCTCTGATTAATGACAATGACTGTGACTCCTCCACCTTGTATTGTATATTCACTCTTCAGTCCTTCCCCCATTGTGGCTCCTCAGTCCTCACATAGACCTGGTCCATCCACTGTTCATCACTAGTATTGGGCTTGTTGATGAATAGTCTGTTATTGAATTTGCTTGCATGGCTGTGCCTTGGGGATGTTGTCTGAAGGAGTTTCCTTTCACACTGTTTGCAGGTTTTCATAGCAATTGCCCTTATCCTTGGGGATGGTCTTTATAATTTGATCAAGATAATTATCATAACTATCAAGGAAATGTGCAACAAAAGCACCATGCAGAACCTTCCAATTGTCAGTGAGGTTCAAGGTAATAATTCATACAGTCTCCATCTGTGAAACGTAATCACGTGATCTTGTTACCAATAGGCCTTCGGCTTAGTGGTAGGCTGGTCGTGGCCCCTTGGTAAAAATTAAAAAACCGAAAGATCTTGTCTCATCTGCCATGTTTCTCAAATGTGTCTGGCATTTATCAAGTGTGCTCATGTTTGAACTATTAACATAATGCTGAACTGCTATCTGAACAATTCTTTTGCTCCCAAATTTGTTTTGAGAAAAATTGGCTAGTTCAAGAAACTGCTCGAGTTGTAGAAGTGTAGTTTCTCCTTCCGGAAGAATCTCTTGTCTTCTGCACCAATTATTGTCATTAACATCCTTCAAGTTTTGTGTCTGTGCTGAACATCATGCATGATTTTTTTGTAGCACAAGCATATCCTGAGGTTATTAAGTTCAAGAGATGAATTATAATTACTCTCTCTGTCATTGCATTGATATTTTGTTAAATAGTGATGCTGTATTTAACAATGTTCAATTATTTTGATCGATATACTTGCTGAGAAACATGTGCTGTTGATTTTTGGGAACCGCAGTCTGACTAAAAGATTGGTCCCTATGTGACCAAAACAAAACAAGATCTGTCCCTAAATGTTACCTAATAAACAATAACTTATTGGATTCTTATATTGTTTCCTGAGTTCTGTTACAAAATGATTTTTGAGACATCTGACTTTACCTGCATTGAACAGTACTTTCATATCTAAATCTATCAGCCATGCTTTTTATTTCTCTGGCCCTACTAAAGCTTAATCTTCATCATACTGATTTCATGTAGCAATTACTGAGACTGCCATTTTCATATGATAATATTTATGCATTGTCGGCATTTTCCTTCATCAACAGTTGCGTATAGTTAGTATCATCTTCAACATGTTAACTTTTAGTTGCATGCCCTCTTTCTTGTTTGAATATAGCTGTTTTGTGTTCGGGAATAATTGTTTTTATGCGTCACTTGGCAGATAGTGAGACTTCCAAATTGCTACTGGAGCAAAGAAAAAGAGACGAGGTATTTCTGAAAGATAGGATACCCACCTGGTTGGTGGCTGCTGGATATGTCGGTCTGGCTGCAATATCAACCGCAGTGATTCCAGTCATCTTTCCACCACTGAAGTGGTATTTGGTTCTCTGTTCATACATTATTGCCCCTGCTCTTGCCTTCTGCAACTCCTATGGAACTGGACTGACAGACTGGAACTTGACATCAACCTATGGAAAGATCGGTCTTTTTATCATTGCTTCACTGGTTGGTTCCGATGGAGGAGTTGTAGCTGGGCTAGCAGCTTCTGGGGTGATGATGTCCATTGTCTCCACCGCGGCTGATCTAATGCAGGATTTCAAGACTGGTTACCTCACTCTATCATCAGCCAAGTCTATGTTTGTGAGCCAGTTGGTAGGAACAGCCATGGGTTGTGTCATTGCTCCACTGACTTTCTGGTTGTTTTGGAGTGCTTTTGATATCGGAGACCCTGATGGTCCTTACAAAGCTCCATATGCCGTGATATTCAGGGAAATGGCTATCTTAGGTATTGAGGGCTTCTCAGAGTTACCCGAACATTGCCTGGCATTATGTTGCGGATTCTTTGTAGCTGCTCTAGTTATCAACCTTCTAAGGGATGTGACTCCCAAGAAGATCTCGCAGTTCATTCCTATTCCAATGGCCATGGCAGTCCCATTTTACATCGGAGCTTACTTTGCAATTGACATGTTTGTTGGGACAGTGATATTGTTTGTATGGGAGCGAATAAATAGGAAGGACGCTGAGGATTATTCTGGGGCGGTCGCTTCTGGTTTGATATGCGGTGACGGGATTTGGACAATACCATCAGCAATTCTCGCTATTTTTAGGATCAACCCGCCCATCTGCATGTACTTTGGGCCTTCTTTGAGTGGGTGAGCAGGGAAACCTCTGCCTGTGCTGTATGTATTGTAGCTATACCTTCTTTGAACTGAAATACTTTATTTCATTCTGTAAATCTGTATGTTATATTTGATTGTTCAAGTATATCGGGCATGGCTTGAGATAAAATAAAAATAAAAAATGATGAAAAATCTGATTTTCATGTGAGATGTGTTTGCCTCACTTAAAAAATGGTTGAAAACAAGGTTCTGATAAAATTCCCTTTTTTCTCAAGGACTAAATAATTTTTTCGGCAACAAATTAGTCTTTGAACAGTAACAAATGTTGCAGGGGTCGAGCATCTTTCCTTCCCCGCAAGTAAACATGTTTGTGACCGGTTTTGGGGTTGGCTTTATATACTCTTCGAGGGAATAAAAAAAAAAAAAAAAAACTAAAAGGTGTGGTAGAAGTACAGTGGCAAAGGTGTGATTTAGGATTATAGTAGTGGAATTTTGTTTTTGTCCTTAAAAAAATGATTTTAACTGACCTTGGGATTAAATAGTTTTTTCAAGTAGTTCATTTGTCATTATAGAATTATTAAAGGCTATCCTGGTCTTTTTATAATTTTCTTACACAATAAAATTAATTGAATATCCTTAAAAGAAAAAAAATACAATGGCTTAAAGACATATTTTGATTTTTACTTTTTAAAGAAGAATATAATGAACCAATTCTCATTAGAATCAAAATTCTTTAGCTTGGCTTAAGGGCTTTTTATGTAATTGTATAAAGGTTTTTTAGATAATAATAATTTGATCCTAGAGACAATATGGTAGTATAATAAATGAAATAAAACAAAAAAGTTCTGTAACGCAAAAGTCAGTCACTCTGTCATCTTTTTTTTTTATAGTCAAAACCGTTCTTCACCGTATTATTTGACTCGTCTTAGTGTCCTTTTTCTTTTTAGACGGCACATGCATTGCGACTCCATCCAGTTTAGCACTGGTTTGGTTTTCTTTTTTTCTTTTATTTCTTTCCTCCACTAAGATTTGCATGACGCTCCTAAAAAAATTCACAACAACCCTTTAATTTATTTTCTCTTTAAATTTAGTTTATATTCTTTTAATTGCAATTTCTTTTATTTGAAACAATTATTTCAAATTAGAAATTATTTGCAATTTCACCCTCCAATTTTTTCATCTCTTAGATTTTGGTCCATAATCTTTTGATTGTTATTTTTTTTATTTGAGAAGATTTATAAAATTGATTTTTTTTTGTGATTTCATCCTCTATTTTTTTTATCAGGTTTGATCTTCATTCTTTATATTACTTTTTTTTTTGTTGCTATGACAAGTTTTTTAGATTGTGTTTTTTTCTTGATTTTATCCTTTAATATTAAATTAGTTGGGAATTAGGCTTCTTGATTGAATCCCAGTTTGAGATTTTACGGGTTATGATTTTGAAAGATAAATCTGGGTTTAGAAGATTTATTCGAGTTTACTAGGTTTTTAATGTTATTAAATTAGGGTTGCTTTTTTATGTTATTAAATTGACCGAATTTATTAAACCCAGTTGACTCAATAACCCGAGTTGAGAATTTCTTTATAAATCCTAGCATCACCTTGAATTTATTCTTCTTATATTCAGAAAAATTTAGTTTGGCCCACGATGTTGCACCACCGGCCAATAATATAAGCTTTTTTGGGTTATTTTTTTAAATTAATTTTTTATTTCATTTTCAGCTTTTGATATTTGACTTATTATAATTGAGGTTTTTAATTTGTTTTGACGTGGATTGTATATATTTATCATGATCTCATATTGTATATGTGGGTTTCATAGATTAACTATTTATTGGCCCCTGATGATTAAATATACTGTTGTTTTAATTTATTTATTTTTAAAATATACTGTAAAATATATCACCATCTAATCTAAGTATTTCAACGATACTCCGACCATCATCGTACGTTAAATTTTTTAACATCCTAATAGTTTTCTTTTTAAAGGTGAAAGAAAGAAAATCCGCCCTACCGCGAAGGGCGGGACAAAAAGCTAGCGAGAGCTGTGAACTGGCAATGAAAAGTCCAAGTGAAAAGAAAAGATGCTGCCATCACCACATGCTTAAAAACAAGTTTCCGAAAATGACTGAGCCACTTGTCGAGATTGATGCTTGCTAGCAGCAGCCTCTGGGTTTTCTTCGTCTAATCAGCGGAACAATTGTAGCCGTCAACATTGGATGTTTTCTTTCAAGTTTGGTAATTGCCAACCAAACACTTGTTTTATGCCTTTAAATATTTTTTGCTGCTTTTGGTAAAGCATATCTGAATACTCAAGAAGGCTACTTGTTTTGAATACTTTATTACCATGAGACATCATTGAGCACAATAATGATACACTCTATCTGCTCTCTTTTCTTTAATTTACTTTTCTTTTTTCTTTTTATTTTTAAAAAAAGATTGATTGCTTGCACCGATCATCCCTTCGATTTACAGAAATACATCCAGCTTTTGCTGATATCATGAGTACTGCTGAGGTCCTTTGGAGGAAGGGAGAAAATATTCAAAGAAATTCGCTCGTCTTATAGTCTCTCAAGTTAACATTGCTGTCACGAGACAGATAGAACTTGGATAATGGATGTTGATGGAATACCCTTTCCCTGTCTTCAAGTTATAAGAATCCACCTCCAAATTATTTAGAAATAAATTTACTCGCATCAATGGATTTAGAAGTGCTTTTTGCTTATACGGGGATGATATTTCTTTTTTTTTCCCTTAAAATTCATGGCTTTTATATCCTTTCTGGATCCATCCCCTCCTTTTGACACCAAACACATCGCTCTTCTCTCTCCTTGTGTACTTTTATATAATTAATTATCATTTCCTTCACCAGAATGAATATCCTAGCCCTAGGCGAGCTTTTCCATGCTTAAAAAAACTCGTGCATCTTTTTTCCAGAGAGAACCAGTGGGGAAAAAACAGGATCAGTTTAGGTGGGTTAGGGATGGAGGAGGGTTGGGTTTCTTGCAAGACGTACAGAACAGAGACATGTGGCAAGAAGAAGATGGATGAAAAGTACAGCCATTCTTGTTTTTTGCACTAATTGAGAATTCAGTGCTTTTGAACTGTTACACAAAATAGATTCTCAGAGTGAAAGAGAAATCTAATTCTCAAGACATCACACTAAAAATGTATGCACGTCAAGCACATGGCGAGGATTGCGACCTCTTATGGTGGGCTTATCAGCCTCCAAATCTAATGGAATCTATCCATAAAAATCGCTCGATACATAGGTGATTCTAAACCAATCATTTCTCTGTTATCTCTAAATTATTGCACCACTTTTGCCCTGAAATTAACCTAATCTAGTCTGGTTAATCTCCCCAACATTTGCAGTTGTTTTCTTTTATTGGCCGTGAAAATCCAACAAAAAGCACGGAAGTAAACAACGATGGAGTCAATAATACATGGCAAACACAGAATAAAAGGGAAAAAACAATTTTATTTTCGAGCAAATTCATCGATGCACAGAGCCAACAGAAAGGGATAACTCATGGGTGCGGTAGATGTGACACAAGGATAATGGTGAGGTCCATCTTATCATCAAAAGGAGCCATTTCAGTTAGAGATTCTGGCTTTATTGGAGCTCAGCGACTGGTGGATGTGGCTCCTATTCAATGCGGTGGAGCAACCTTTTCTTCCCATTTTCATTCCTCCTAATCCCTACAGTCGGTCCATTTCGTCGAGGAATATCACAATAATGTAAGGTATATAAGGTAGACAAGGACATCACTTATATTTTGTGCTGTGAAAGTTTTTTCATGTTACTCTCTCAGCTTTTCACTCGAAAACTTTCCATGGTAAGATCGCTGGTGCAGCCCTTTGCAGTGAAAATGACAAATTAATGCATTGCATGGGGTGTCTTTGTCCCACAGCCCTGCCCTCTTGCTCAAAGCAAAACAAGGGTAATTCCAGCTCCCACCCCAGCTAACGTGGACCCAGCATTTAACCTACCTTCGGCAGAAGCTCCATTTTTCTCTTCAAAAATTAATCACCACCTTTTACTTTTAATCCTTTTTCACATTCATCCCTCTATATGATTTTGATTTATTTCGATCCTTTTACTGCATAGGCTTGTACTTGTTGATTCCTCTATCCGATCCCATTAAACAAGCTCATCAGTTTAATTAATTATCGTCGGTTGTTTCAGATAAAGAATCTAAACCATCCCACTTGTTAATTCAATCTATAATGAATAAAAATACATTAAATTCTTAAATTTAATAAAAACTAAATAAAAATAATTTGGTTAGTTGTAAATATTAAATAAAAAAAATGATATTTTCTTAAAATTGAAGATTACCTACCAATCCTGGGAAAAAATTAATTCTGTTTTTTAATAAAAAAATCAAAGAATTGTTTTTTCTAGGATTAGGATATGAGATTAATTCCAATCTTCTTTTTTTTTTCTTTTCATTATTTAAAATTTATTTTATTTTTATCATTAACCAAATTATTTTTCATTAATTTATAATAATTTAATTTAATGTATTTTTATTTTTATTTATTATAAATCATAGACAATATGGCATGATCTAGATACTCTATTTGAATCAACTTATAATGGCAATTTAGTTAAACTATATATGGGACTCGCTTAACTGAGTTAGATGGAGGGTTCAACAAGGACGGAATATACATGAGAATGGGACAATTTCCCCTTTACATTTTCTTAAAATTCATATTAGTCCTTAATATATAGTTTTAGAATTTTGAATTTGCTCCCTTTTCTTCCTAGAAATTTGCCTCTCATGCTTTTTGATCCATCACTCCATGACATATCTACTAAAGAGTACTTTAATTTCAATAATTATAATTCAATTATCATTTAAATATAT
>Ga0325411_1008412_pt1 | contig 11173 bp, 10 predicted proteins | sample PopdelMetagenome_13_FD_206181 | JGI IMG/M metagenome (GOLD analysis project Ga0325411, IMG submission 206181) | Populus deltoides microbial communities from Bellville, Georgia, United States - Xylem-PdIQD-R4 | ecosystem: Host-associated > Plants > Phyllosphere > Stem > Wood/Secondary xylem...
TAATTCCGTATTTATTCTAGATTTTGTGTTATAGCTATTTCATATTTAGCTCATGATCAAATAGGACACAACAGCCAAACACACCCTCCTCTAACCCTCACACATCCTTCCTTCTGAAATTCCCAACATTAATATAGACGAAAAAGAAATAAAACTCATAAGAACATTCGTGAAAATCCAAGAATTAAACTCACCACAGAGCTTTGAGAATAGTGGACGTGTAGGAATGTGCTCGAACATGTGCAAGATTCCTGCTCAAGACTTCTTCGCTAATGAATTTGGGCTTCCATTAACTATGATTCCTGGTAAGTCTTTGTTTAGCCCCTTCAAACTGAGATTCATGCACATTATCAATTGAAACAGTGGTGAATTTGAAGTAAACACTAAACTCTGTATCATGTGTCTATGGATTTGTTTTACTACCAGATCTTGAAGACATGGGTTTCGAAATGGTTTATGGACAAGTTCCACCCCCATTTGAAGAGGATCCAGTAGAAAACAGCCTAGCCTTGCAGATATTCTGTTGATCACGTAGTTTCTAACAGAAGATCTTGAATGAATGAAGGCAAACGCTAACAAGCTAAGTGTTCACAATAATTACATAACAAAGAATAAAAGTACAGGTTCATTTGAATACTCTTAACGAATATTTTAACAAAACCTCTCGCTTTTATCCACTTTGACAAAGCTAATTATGGTTCGATTTAGTGTTTCTGCACCTTTCCCTTTCTTTTTTATACTTTACATGGTTTCCATGTGAATCTTCAATCGGTGCCTCAAACTTTTTCTGGAACCAACATTTAGTTTCGAGCAACAGCAGTTACTCAAAGAATGTTGTCTCTTTATCTAAAGATGACCCTCGAATACACAAATTACTAACTCAAAAAGTTTTCCTCTGAACGAGTCCAATCTTTAGGCTCCTGTCCTCTCAGGACTTCACAAATCAAGCCGCTAATATTGCAAACAAGATGGTAATTCCTGCCCACAATATTGTAAAATCTTTGACCAACTGTGTTAAATTTTTATCATAAATAATTTTATTCTTTTATATATTTGTATCGTTTTAATGTCTTAATATTAAAAATAAATTTAAAAAAATAAAAAGTTATTATAAAATATTTCTAAACAAAAAAATATTTGGAAAATCAATATTAACCCCTATCTAACCAGACAGTAAGGCCAATCAGGTCAGTTATGGAATTATTGTTGGACTAGATTGCCCTTTAACTAATAAAATTGTTCATACAGATGGCTGGTAACCAACCCGTGTGTGATAACTGATAAGCCTCACCTTGGCTCTGTTGAGTCTCATGTGATTTTGACTCTATACGTATCCGTGACTTCATTGCTAAAGACAAGATACATGTCCACCAAAATCCAGTACCACACTCCACCCTCCGGCCATTAATTACGGTATCCAAGGTCACAAAAATCCGAGCAGTCTGTAAGACCTTGGCATGATTTATATTTATCTACTCTGTTCTTCTAGATAACCCCACTATTTTAATGCACGAGAACTGTCATTTAAGGTATGAAATATGAATTTTTGCCTTTTGTTGTGTTCTTTTGAATATCATGTCAACGACCTACAGGTTTACTGTATTAAGCATTTTGGATAAGTTTTGCGTATGCTGTTGTCTCTACAGCAGAATGTCCAAATTTTGCGCAGTTGATCCCGTGACTAGCATGAATCTCTCTCTTAACGACCAACGAACTCTCAAACTTCCTGCAACTCCTGTCTATAAAATGGCAGCTCCTCTTCAATATAGCTCAGACCCACAAGCTCTAGAATCCTATACATTGCGGTAAGTATAGCACAGACTCAATAGTGTGGAGCCTTGTGGGAAAATGGCTATTGCTACTGCATTTTCACTGAAGTTGCAGATTTTGTTCATTATTTTTTGTTGTCGTAGCTATTTCAGCACTGCCTTTACTTCTCAAGATTATGCTGATGCTCTTGAAAAATCCATCCTCTTCTTTGAGGGTCAGAGGTCAGGAAAACTGCCATTGAACCAACGGCTAACATGGAGGGGGGACTCTGGGTTGTCTGATGGCTCTGCTTATCACGTACTATTTCAAATTCTGCTATAAATTAACTTCCTGTTCATGAATATAATAAAATGAAGATAGCAGGACTGACTATCCTGGTTTTACTATTTTGTGGATTTCAGGTGAACCTAGTTGGTGGATACTACGATGCAGGTGATAATGTCAAGTTTGGCCTTCCGATGGCCTTCACCACTACCTTGTTGGCATGGAGTGTCATTGAATTCGGTAGCTCGATGCAGAATCAGATTACGAATGCCGAAGCAGCCATTCGATGGAGCACTGACTACCTTTTAAAAGCGGCCACTGCCACCCCTGACACACTATATGTTCAAGTGAGCATGCATAATGAAATTCTGTAAATTTTGCACATAAAACCATATTCATCAAGAGAAATGCGCACTAACCTCAAATAATAAATTAAGAATTTTGCGAAATGGCGTTACAGCAGCTGGAAAATTGCACTCTTGGATAACAGCAGGGGCCAGTAGGCACAATAGGTTTCTGCGTTCTTGATAATTTGAAATGGGACTTAGGTGTACGCTGGATGGTGCAGGTTGGAGATCCGAACATGGATCACCGGTGCTGGGAGAGGCCAGAAGACATGGACACACCACGCAATGTGTACAAAGTAACCACGCAGAACCCAGGATCCGACGTGGCTGCTGAGACAGCTGCTGCCTTGGCTGCAGCTTCAATTGTGTTCAAAGAGTCTGACCCTTCTTACTCCACCGAATTGCTTCTTGCAGCAATGAAAGTAGGCATCCATTGTAACTAAATCGACTGTTCACTAGTTATCAGCTTCTGCACTTGCAAGAAATATCTAATTGTGATTTTGCAGGTATTCAATTTTGCAGACAGGTATAGAGGATCTTACAGCGACTCTCTCAATTCCGCAGTCTGCCCATTTTACTGCTCGTACTCTGGATACCAAGTAAGATTGTCTTCAGTTCTTGGCTTTCTGAAGTCAATCATAGATCTTAACCCAAGTTTGTCGATTCAGGATGAGCTTCTCTGGGGTGCATCGTGGCTTCATAAAGCCTCGCTGAATGGAACATACTTGGCTTACATCCAGTCAAATGGTCACACAATGGGTTCCGATGATGATGACTACTCCTTTAGTTGGGATGACAAGCGACCCGGGACTAAGATTCTCCTTTCCAAGGTTCTATTGTATACAGATCTCCTGCTTCACCTGCATAAATATTAGAAACCATATAAAGCTTGAACTTTGTGGTTCAACAGGAATTCTTGGAGAAAACTACTGAAGAATTTCAGTTATATAAATCGCATTCAGACAACTACATATGCTCTCTAATTCCAGGCACTTCTAGTTTCCAGGCCCAATACACTCCTGGTGGGCAATTTTTTTCATTATTTCAGTGATACTAACAAGAAAACTTAATGCTAGTGAATATGACAGCATTTCCATGTGCTTTGCAGGGGGGCTTTTTTATAAAGCAACCGAAAGCAATTTGCAATATGTAACCTCCACAACTTTCCTTCTATTGACGTATGCTAAGTATCTTGGCTCAAATGGAGGAGTTGCCAAATGCGGTGGTTCAACCGTGACAGCAGAGTCACTCATCGCTCAGGCGAAGAAGCAAGTGGACTATATCTTAGGTGATAATCCAGCAAAGATGTCTTACATGGTTGGATTCGGTAACAAGTATCCACAACATGTGCATCACAGGGGTTCCTCGGTGCCATCTATACATGCACACCCGAACCGCATTTCCTGTAACGATGGGTTTCAGTACCTCTACTCCAGTTCTCCCAATCCGAATGTCCTTGTTGGAGCCATAGTAGGCGGTCCTGATAACAGAGACCATTTCGCTGATGATCGAAACAGCTATCAGCAATCCGAGCCAGCTACGTATATCAATGCACCATTTGTTGGCGCTCTTGCTTTCTTCTCAGCCAAAAACTAATAGCAGTTCTATTATCCACATATTAGTAGTATCTATAGATGTAATGTCGGAAAAGACATTCTCACAAGAAAGCTGTTAGAGAGAAATTTAGTGTATTTGAGATGTGGTATCATGCTTGTCAGTTCAGTTCCTGAACATACCGAATTGAATCGTAGATTTGGCCATTTAATTTCCTTGTGATCTTTTAAGAAGCTGAGGCAACTACTTACCTGCTAAATCCATCAGAAATTGCTGCATATTTTACCTAGAACTTCATGAGAATATTTAACAATATAGGGTAAGCAGGATAGGAAACTAGTAAGCAACTTTCTGAGTTGAGGGTCCTCCCACTTTGTGACGAGACCACACCAGGAGGCAAGAGCAATGAGAAACCTCCGTTCATTTTACTTTCCATTAATCTATTTCCTCCGATCTTCATAATTCAGTGGCCTTGTATACTTCTTCCTAATCCTATTTTCCCCATCAAAGTTGGCACTGAACTATTGCTAGGATCATTTGGCACTAAAACAGGAGGAGCAACAAATCATTGCCAATATCGAAAATTGTTTGTTGAAACGAGATCTACGGGATGATTAACAGTATAAGCTTTAGAAATCGCCATGAATTAATGAGAGAAACCTCAAATTGCTCTCTTAACTATGAAACAATTATCAATTTAGTCCTTGAAAACAATATTATTGATAAACTATTTATAAAGGAAAAAGACCGACAAAGATCAGAGATTCAGACGTAAATACCATTATAAACCACCCAAAAATCAAATAAACAGAAAGAGAGACATGAAAGATTTCACAAAATCAATCAAAACCAAATTATAAAATCAATTGCAAAAGCTATAAAAAACTTGGAGACAATCAGATAAATAATCAAACAGGAGATTGTAATTTTATGATGAAAATCGAGGAAGAAAATAAAAATTTCTAATTAGAATAAAGAGAGGAATTAATTAGCGATTTCTACTTGGATGAAGAAAGAAAATTGAACATTGAAAAAATTGTCTTTCTAGAGATTGATAGTAGTTTAGGGACTGATTTTAGATATATATTTTTTTCAAAGAAAAACAAAGTCTTTTTTAACTGTTTCTTTTGTTACTTTTCTCTGGAACATGCTGCTCATGGCTCTGGATGGTTGTTTTTTAAAGTATATTTTATATTAAAATATATTAAAATAATAATTTTTTAATTTTTTAAAAATTATTTTTAAAATTAATGCATCAAAATAATTCAAAATATAAAAAAATTAAATTTTTATAAAACAAAATTAAATTTTTTTGGAAACACGGTTTGCACCGCGTTTCCAAATGGTCTCTAGAGCCTGTTTGGAAGTATGGTTGCGGTTATTTTTTAAAGTATTTTTCATGCCGAAATATATCAAATAATTTTTTTTATTTTTTAAAATTAACGTATCAAAATGATCTAAAATATATATAAAAAATTAATATTTAATAAAAAAAATTTAATTTTTTAAAAATATGAGTACAATCACAATTCCAAACATATATAAAAAATGAAAGTACATTTTATTAGGATCCACAAATGAAATTACTTAAAATCCAATCATGATGATAAAAGACGAACAGCATCAAAAAGAAAAAACCGCTAAAGATGATTTAAAAAAAATCATTTGCTAATCTAAAATAGCAGAGAAAAAATAATAATTACAAAAATCTTCTTTGATTTGAATTTTACTTTTCCTTTATATTTTTATAAATTATATTTTCTATCTTGTAGTTTATATATTTAATAACAATTTACATTTCAACCATGCATTTTATTTGGATCTGTTATTAATCTAGAATATAAAATGCAATTTATAAAAATACAAATAAAAAATAAAATTTAGATGAGATATTTTTGTAATTACAAAAAAAAAAAAGAAAATCATTAGCCAATCGGACAACGCGGAGAGACCAGGAGCTGGGAACAATAAACAAGAGTACAAAACTACATTAAAATAATAACCAAAACCTTTAGTCTCAACCTAGGAATCCACATCTAAACCAAGGCCCAAATATAGCCACCGACAAGACTTGAATTTTCTTTCCTTCTCTGTACATCTCTTTTAGGAACTTTCAAAACTTAAAAATAAAAAAATAAAAAACAAATTTTGCATATAGTTGATTTGTTACGTAAATCAAATCGAGAAATTATCTCTTAAGAAACTCCGTTGAATTATCACCTCCCCAGGCTTTTCCCTTCCTCCCTCCTTCACGCAACCTTCTTGGATGTCAAATTGGTAATTACAAGAAAACCCCAACCCAGTATCCTTTACCCTGTTTATTTACTAGAAAATAGTTTCTTTTTAAAAAGTGAATTCCATCATCTTCTTTCCCATCTTAATAATTGTTTGTGATTCCGTCATCTTCTTTCTTTAGATCCCAGATTCCTCCCTCAAGCTCTCTCTCTCTCCTTGGTGACGAGGTTATATCTTATTTCAATTTATTCATATCTGGACTTATATTTATCTAATTGGATATCAATCAAGGTCGAAGAATAAAAAAAAATCGAAACCCTTCGAGATGTTTGGTGCTTAAGAAAGTAAAGTTTGTGTAATTGTTTGGGTTTTTGAATTCCAACTTTAAGAACGTAATATTAGGAAGAAAAAAAATATGATAAAAGGATTTGGCGTAACAGCCCCACAGGTCTAGAAGGTAGAAAAGAAAGGAGGTGGCAGGCCGTAACGAGTACCAAACAAGGATTAATAGAGCAACTCACACCTAAATTATAAATATAAATATAAATGTATGTATGTATGTATGTATTTATATGTATGTATGTATTCTTTCCTTCAGCTTCAAGCATTGACCAACACGACGCAAACGATAAATAAAATACAGATCAAAATTAATTCAGGCTCCACCAGATCTGAGAATCGAATTCCCTCTTTCTCAGATCCATGGCTACTCGCTTCACCCTCTTCTCCCTTTTCACTTCTCTTCTACTCTCCCTCTCCCTCGCCGAGATCCGTTTCTCCGATATCCGATCCGATGACCGTCAAATTATCCCTTTCGACGAATTCGGGTTCACCCACTTTGGCCGACTCGAACTCAACGTCACAAACATCCGCCTCTCTAACCCTAACCCCGATCTCGACCGATCCAAAATCGGATTCTTTCTCTGCACTCGTGATTCCTGGCTTCACGTTATTAACCAACTCGAAGATGGTGAAATCACGTGCGCTCTCCAATCGGATCTTATCAAGCCCGTTTTCACTTTCAACGACCTCAAGAAAGACCATGACAGCCTCTCCAAAATTGTAACTCAAAACGACGCCGATCAGTACACGCTTGTGTTCGCCAATTGCTTGACGTCGTTGAAAGTCTCCATGGACGTCAAGTCGGTCATGTATAATCTCGATAGAGGCGGTAAAGTTCGTGACTATTTGTCGGCGGGAAAAACTATTTTGCCGCGGGTTTATTACTTATTGTCGCTGATTTATTTCGGTTTAGTTGGTGTTTGGATTTATGTTTTATATAGGAAACGGCTTACTGTTTATCGAATTCATTTCTTCATGCTTGCTGTGGTAATCTTAAAGACAGTGAATTTGTTATGCGAAGCTGAGGATAAGAGTTACATTAAGAGAACGGGTTATGCCCATGGATGGGATGTTTTGTTTTACATTTTCAGTTTTTTGAAGGGGATTACGTTGTTTACTTTGATTGTTTTGATTGGTACTGGGTGGTCGTTTTTGAAACCGTATTTACAAGATAAAGAAAAGAAGGTTTTGATGATTGTGATTCCATTACAAGTTGTTGCCAATATTGCCCAAGTTGTTATTGATGAGACAGGACCGTATGGGCAGGATTGGATTACATGGAAACAAGTGTTCTTGCTGGTTGATGTTGTTTGTTGTTGCGCTGTTTTGTTTCCGATTGTTTGGTCCATTAAGAATTTGAGGGAGGCTGCAAGGACGGATGGAAAGGCGGCGGTGAATTTGATGAAGCTGACTCTGTTTAGGCAGTATTATATTGTGGTGATTTGTTATATTTACTTTACAAGGGTTGTGGTTTATGCGTTGGAGACAATTACTTCTTATAAGTATTTATGGACGAGCGTGGTGGCTGGAGAATTGGCTACTTTGGCATTTTATGTCTTTACTGGGTATAAGTTTAAGCCAGAAGCACATAATCCTTATTTTGTTGTGGATGATGAAGAGGAAGAGGCTGCAGCTGAGGCTTTGAAGCTAGAAGATGAGTTTGAGCTGTAACTTTGGAGTTCGATGAAGATGGACATGTCAAGAATTCGAGGTAGATACTTGAACATTGCCACAGTAACTTTGCTTACATTGGATGGTTTACTGTGTGGTTTTCTTAATTTCCTGTTGATGTGCTTTATTTTGGTTTTTGGGTTAGTAGAATAGTTTTATAAATTTCATGTATCTCCTTGAAAGTGGATATTCAACAATATGTACAACTTGAAGTAAATTGGCCACTGTTTTGACAATGTTTCATGTTTGATTCCTTTTTGCGTGTTTTTGCGTGAAGTAGCATACAAGTGTTGAGTTTAGGTGAATCTGTGCACTTTGGAATTGAAAATTGGAGATTGATTTTTCTTACATGATAGAATCTTGGTGGATTTAAGGGAAATACGCAACACCAGTTTCTGAGACTGATTTGTCTTGCACATAGTATTTTGGTGGGTGTTCAGCTAGATGCATGCTTATCTTTGAATTCTGAGTATGGCTTGTATGTATCTGTACGACCACCATAATAGGCACGCCTTATAAAAGTATCTTCATTCTTGTTTGAAATGTGAATTGGAAAATTAGAAACATCGTAGTATTCCAAACGAAAAATGCTTAGAGCCAATGAAGAAAGGGTAATCTTGCTTTCTATATCAATCTTGTAGAGCTTCCAATATATCTCTTGAGCTTTATGCATTACACCTCCAAGTGAAAGAATGTCCTGCTTCATATAATCTAACAAGCTTTTTTTCGTACTTGCCAGGCAGAGAATGATAGCTTGGTTAGTGTAATAGAAAACTTGTTTCATAATAAAGTTATCATAAGAGCCTGTGTTCATGCCAAGTAGCTATTTGATTTAGTTTCTGTTTCCTGTTCACAAAAACATTTGTACAATCCTTCAATCTTGAATTGATCCATGAATTCTTGTTTCCTTAGATCGGTGGTAATGTTTTGTTGGACTTGTTTCTTGGACAATCTCAGTGCATTTCTGTTAGATTGATCCATAGGGAAATGGTTGCAATGGTTTGTTGCTTATAATGCATTTTATGCTTTAACTATCTGGGATTTTTGTCATGCTCTTACTATATAGACAATTGGAAGAGAGGGAGTCACCTCATGTTTTGAGTGTCACGTATAGGCTAGTTTATAACACGGGAATCTTGATGTTGATATATATTTACTTGGAATTCTTATTTAGAATATGCCTGCCATGTAATATCATTTTAGAATCGTCGGTAACCTTCTAGCTATCAAGATGCATGCTGGTGTTAGTTGTTGACTATTCTGCGTACTGGTTCTTCCATTGTCAATGGGCCGGAGAGTGGTCGTGATGATCATCCTATGTTAAGAGTATTTTTCTTTCATTCAGAATTATATGCATGTTGGAGCTGTCTTCCAAATATTGTCCAAGAGTTATTAGGTTGGGGTAGCGTTCTCTTCTTTCTCATTTCTGTACATAGCTTAGATCAACTCGGGTACTGTCGAGCAATCAAGATTCTTGCCGGGCCTCGTGACTAGATTAGGTTTTCTTTCTTTGTAAAATGTTTTTATCGAAATAATTTCATAATACACAATTAAGAAATTATATCTGTTACGATTGAAATCTAATAATAAAGAATTATATATGTCAAATTGATTTTAATTAATAAAGCCAAGATTTATTTGATAAAAACTTATAATCTAATTTGACAATGAATAAAAAAAAATTTTAAATCCAAAAGATTCAGATTCTATATTGGTATTCATGTCTACGACTCTGTAAAAAGTACAAAATCCATCCAATTAAATGTGAAAAAGTTAACTTAAATTTAGCTTTACTTATCATATTTTAAAATTGTTTTTCAAAGATTATTAATTTAAATTTTATAAATTTTAATAGGATTGAATTTATATAATCATTAATTTTAAAATATATAAAATTAGTTAAGATATACTAAGCTAAGTAATCGAATTAATAAAAAAAATACAAAAAAGTCCCCACACGTCACACATCTTCAACTAGATACGGTGATTAAAACCCCGCTGTCCACCAACTCCCCTCCTCCAATACAGCACACCAAAACAAGCAGCTTCCTCTCACGTAGCAAGTCCATCGCTTGCAGGAAAGAAAAAGATTTTTTGTCGCGTGCTCTCATAGCTGCCGTTAATACCTCTCTCTCTCTCTCTCTCCCTCCCTCCTTATCTATTGAAGCCATAAAAATCTTTCTTTGAACAACCCCGCAACTTCATTTCATTCTTGTTGTTTGCTGCGAGTCTACAATGTGTAGAACCACGGACTTTCATGGGCTGCAATCAAGAACCCGAGAAAAGCACTTGAAGATTAAATCTTTTTACGTCCGGTTCACTGGTCCTAGACCCAATAACAAACTGGTACCCGAGTCACTCACTCTTGTTTATCTCCCTCGTGCTCATGATCTTGTCAGTGATGGGTCCAAGTTTCGACCAGAGACTAAAGCGTTCTTAGGTCTTCATAGGATTGTTGATGTGGATAAAAAGGAAGGAGATGGAGAGGTTATGTTCGGGTCAAGAGAACGGGTTCGGGTCAACGAAGGGGTTCGGTTTGAGGTTTATTTAAGAGAAGAGAGGGTGCTGGAGGGGATTTTTAGAAGAGATGCTGACTTGGAAAGGTGGAAGTTGGAGTGTTGTGGCGGTGGAGGCGGTGATGACGCTAGGGTGGTGGAGGTTCGTGTGGCGGCGGAGGGACTGGTAGTCTTGGTTGAGAAGGTGGTGACGAGGAAAAGGAAGAGCAAAAGAGGCTGTGATAGGCTGGAGGTGATTCCAGAGGATAGAGAGGTCGTTTCGGATGAATCGGATGGTGGATGTTGTTGTGGTTGTGACGGGAGGGGTTTCTCGTACGGTGGAGATTTGGAAGAGGGGTGCGGGCGAGATTGTGCAGAGGTTGAGATGGAAGTGGAGGTTGTCAGATGGGCTATTGATGTTGGGGTTTGGGTCATGTGTTTGGGTGTGGGTTACATGATTTCTAGAGCTTCTGCCAAGAGCTTCAGATTACTTTG
>Ga0325411_1008415_pt1 | contig 11171 bp, 9 predicted proteins | sample PopdelMetagenome_13_FD_206181 | JGI IMG/M metagenome (GOLD analysis project Ga0325411, IMG submission 206181) | Populus deltoides microbial communities from Bellville, Georgia, United States - Xylem-PdIQD-R4 | ecosystem: Host-associated > Plants > Phyllosphere > Stem > Wood/Secondary xylem...
TTTTTAGTGCCACTGGAATCACTTCATTTCGATCTCTAGAACTCACGCTCTGCACAAAACATCGACTGAACGTCAAATCTGCCAATTACCTCCAATTTACTCCTTTTTGCATCTTTCATCCAAAAGTACCTTCAAAACATAAAAAAAAGAATATCAATGCATTTTATATATAAAACATAGGCAAAACACTAGTTAAATATGGGTGAAACTATCAAATAATATGGTTGCATCATTATGTTAATGAATGGAGTTCCAAGAATGATGGTATGATTTATGTTTAAATCCCTATAAAAACATCAAGATCGAAACTACAAATATATTCATGTCGGCCTTGTACAGGTTGGGATCAAACCTCTTACCAAAGAAGGTCTCAATACCTCTATTTTAGCAGTACTCAAAGACGCTAGATTTTAAAATTTCCAAGATTCCTTACTCAGTTCTATTGAGTCTAGCCTATGCAGTGGTCCAATTTCCTTTTACTGTTATCCAAACCTTACTTGTCAAGACCCAAATAAATAGTTATTTAAAAGAGTTGATTGGTCTCTCTTCAAGTAAATATTTATTAAAAATTTCGACAGAGTCACTTTTGTATTTTCAATACCAAGTTATCGACTCAAAAATCAAAACCTGTGAATAATAACCACAAACTCATCCCAATATAATTAAGCATCACAACTATACTAAAAACATTAATTTCCATGTCCCCTGTAGATTTTTTTTTCAATAGTTAACATTGTATGATTTCCTATACAAAATTTAAAACTAATTCATTCACAATAAACATTACTTTCTTAGGACACAAACACATTCAAATATAAATACAACAAAACTATATTACTTGTTAAAGTAAGGGTGTTGTCCTTAATTGCATACTCGACAAAATGATAATTTAAAAATTTTAAAGTTTCTTAACATACAAGCAATATAATAATATAATATCAATACTTCTAGTACAAAAATTAACTTAAACAAAAATTTTTATCTAAGCATCTACTTTCCAGTTCGAGGGTGTGATGTACCTAACAACATATTTATATAACATGTGAGTATACACGATAATATACACACAAGCTCATTAAACGAAGTACTTATCCTCAATACATTAATTTAATTTAAATTTCATTTTTGTCAATCCTTAACTAGACATCTTCTTCATTAACCAGGACATACTTTTTCAAGTCGTCCAATAATTAATACATTATGTCTGAATTTCATGTAAGTTAAAAAAGAAAATAATTCAACCAATGTGCCCATTTCAACAAGACATTATTTCGATTAACCAGGAAAATATTCTTTCGGCACACCCATTTATTTAACAAGACATTATTTTCATTAATCAGAAAATAATCTTTCAACGCGCCCATTTATTTAACAGAATATTATTTCCATTAATCATAAAATAATCTTTCACGTGCTCACTTAACATAGCATTATTTTCCATTCGTTTTATTTTGCAATCTCTAAACTAAAATTATAATCAAAGGAAATTTCTTATAAAATACTATATTAAATGATTGATTTATTATAGGTTATTTAACACCTATTTGGTGTTTGTGGGCGTAAACTAGTCCCTTGTTGCTAGTTAGGTCCTGCAACCTCTTTTGGATAAAGATTCACGGAATGGATACAAGAAAAATTCAAGTTTCCCTCTTCTCCCTTCTTAAACCCTAGCTTTAGATTTCCTTCTTCAAAACAATTTCCAAGTACTAAATCACCCCTCTTAATTCTTTATCTAAGTTCTAATCACTCTAATGACACTTCTCCTCTTTTTGTTTTTATATACTTAGCAAGAAAACAACTAGAAAATCCCACAAATCCTCTCCCTCTCTTATGGCTTCTAGCTATGGGCAAAAAGAAGAAAAGATGAGCATTTATATAGTCCCATATTTTAAATTTGCACGTTGACCCCTTTTTGTTTAGCCTTTTCCAAATTTATCCCTATCCTTTCTTTCTCAATAAATTAATACCTTATAACTTTTCTTTTGTTTAATTTTGCCCTTCTCAATGCTTGCTTACTTATCTATCTATCTATCTATCTATTATTATTATTATTAATAATTTGGTCGGCCTAGAATATAACTGGCTTTTTACATTTTCCCCACCAAAAAAAAAATTTCGACCTCGAAATTCAAACCTCATACTTGAATTCAGAAACAATTTAGGGTATTTCTTTCTCATTTCAGATTCTCTTTCCGAGGTCACCTTTTCAACTTGAGAGTTCCTCCATAACACTTTGATCGTTGGGATTCTCTTAGTCCTCAATTCTTTCTCACTATAATCTTACACCTTCATCGGTTTTACTTCTACTGTCAAATCTTCATCAATCTCTAAAGGAACTTGAGGTAAGATTCGAGATGGATCTACTTCAGCTTTCCTTAACAAGAAAACATGAAACATGTCATGGATTTTGGTTAAAGAAAGAGGCAAGGCCAATTTATAAGCTATAGGTCTGATTCTCTTACTCACTTTAAAAGGCCCAATATATCTTTGTGCTAATTTTCCCTTCATACCAAACCTTAACATTCGTTTTCACGGGGTAACCTTTAAAAATACTTTTTTCCCAATACCAAACTCTAGAGGTCTCCTCCTGTTATCCGCATAACTCTTCTGCCTATCTTGGGCTGCCTTCATTCTGTCATTTACAATCTTTATGTTTTCTGTGTTAATTTGAACTAACTTTGGTCCAATCAATTGTTTATCCCCCACCTCTTCCCAGCATAATGATGTTCGACACTTTCTACCATATAAAGCTTCGTAGGGAGCCATTCCTATTGTAGTTTGGTAGTTGTTGTTATAAGTAAAATCTACTAACGGTAGATGATCTTCCCAACTTCCTCCAAATTCCAATATACATGGTCTTAATAAATCTTTTAATATCTGAATGGTTCTCTCATATTCACCATCCGTCTGGGAATGAAAAGTTGTGCTCAAATTCAACTTTGTTCCCAAAGCCTTCTGTACACTTGGCCACAACCAGGAGGTAAATCTAGGGTCTCAGTCTGAAACAATCAACAAAGGCACTCTGTGTAATCTCACAACTTCATTAACATACAATCTTGCCAGTTTTTCCACTGAGGCCTTAATCCTCATAAATAAGAAGAGCGCTGACTTCGTTAACCGATCAATGATGACCCAAACTGCATCACTACCCTTTTTTCTTTAGGCGACCCTGAAATAAAGTCCATTGTGATGTTTTTCCACTTTCATTATGGTATTAACAGTGGCTGTAAAAGCCTAGCTGGTTTTTTATGTTCTACTTTTACCCGGCGATAAATTCCACATTTTGTCGCGTAATCAGCCACCTAGTACATCTTTGGGCCACCAATAAAATTCTTTTAAATCCTGGTACATCTTTGTACTCCCCATGGTGACTTGTGAGCCTCGACTCATGAACCTCTCATATAAATTTCCTTTTTAGTGTTTCATCATTTGGCAGGTACGTTTGCCTTCTAAGTACTATCATTCCATCATCTAAAATCTGATATGGTGTCTCAACTGCTGACTTTACTTTGTCTTTTATCTTACTAATTTCAGCATCCATTCGTTAAGCCTCAAGCACCTTATCCCGGAGTGTTGATCTTATTTTTAAATGAGCTATCAATTATTCTCCTAGTCCTACCTTGATCTGAGCTCTAATCTTTCTTAGCTCTGACAATTCCTTTCTATCTGAATCATCCCACTGAGTCTCCACTAACATATTCTTACGACTAAGAGCATTTGCAACAACATTTGCTTTTCCCGGATGGTATTCAATTACACAATCATAATCTTTGATTAATTCCACCCAACATCTTTGTTGCATATTCAATTCCTTCTGTGTCATTAAATGTCTTAAACTCTTGTGATCTGTAAATATCTAAACTTGTGACCCATATAAATAGTGTCTCCAAATCCTTAGAGCAAAAACTACAACAGCTAATTCTAAGTCATGCATCGGGTAATTCACCTCGTAAGCTTTTAATTGTTTAGAGGTGTAAGCGATCACTTTACCGTGTTGCATCAATACATAGCCTAAACCCTTCTTATAAGCATCACTATCGAACACTAATCCCTCTGTTCCTGAAGGAAGTGCTAACATTGGTGTCGTAGTAAGCCATTTTTTAGCTCCTGAAAGCTCTCTTCACATTCTTATGTCCACTCCCACCTTGTCTCTTTCCGGGTTAATTAGGTCATGTGAATAGCTATAGTGGAAAAACCCTTTATAAATCTTCGATAATACCCTGCCAATCCTAGAAAACTATGAATCTTAGTCACGTTCGTAGGTCTTTCCCATTTCATCACTGCTTTGACTTTTCTGGAATCCACTGAAATTCCTTCATCTGATATAACATGTCCTAGGAAGATCACTTCTTTCAGCCAAAACTCACACTTGCTAAGTTTAACATACAATCGATGTTCTCTCAAAGTCAATAGTACTTGCCATAAATGTTATTCATGCTCTAAGTTTGAGCTTGAATAGACCAGGATGTCATCTATAAACACCACCACAAACTTATCTAAGGACGATCGAAAGACTCAATTCATCAAGTCTATAAACACCGCTGATGCATTTGTTAATCCAAACGGCATCACCAAGAACTCTTAGTGCCTATAACAAGTTTTGAATGTCATCTTTGGTACATCCAGGTCCTTAATTCTTAACTGGTAATACCCCGATCTCAGGTCTATTTTCGAGAACACTCTAGCCCCTTTTAGTTGATCGAAAAATCATCTATCTATGAAAGTAGATATTTATTCTTTATTGTCACCCTGTTCAACTGTCTATAATATATGCAGAGTCTAAGGGTTCCATCCTTTCTTTTTTACAAACAACACAGGAGCTCCCCAAGGTGAATTACTCGGATGTATGAAGCCTTTATCTAGTAATTCTTGTAATTGAATTTTTAGCTCTGCCAATTTTGTTGGTGCCATTCGATATGGTGACTAAGCTATTGGAGATATATCGGCTAATATGTCAATACTGACTTCAACTTCCCTTTCTGGAGGTACCTCCAATAACTCATCCGAAAATACATCAGGGAATTCTCTCACTACTGAAATGTCTGATAATCGAATTCCCTCCTCTCTTTTTTTGTCTCCATGACCAATGCAAGGTAAACTTCACACCTTTTTTTTATCATCTTTCTCGCAGTCATGGCCGAAACAATACAATTTAGAATGACATTTCTCTCTCCTTTAAATACATTTTTCCTACCATAAGTTCCATGAAAAGTTACTCTTTTCGCAAAACAGTCCATTTGAGCTTTACTCATACTCAACCAGTCCATCCCTAAAATAACATCAAAGTCATGTAACTCTTAGGGCAATAAATCTACTTTCATTTCACACCTATTTATAACAAGTTGAACCCCTTTATACATATGGTCAATATTTACGGTCTCACCTAATTGAGTACTTATAACAAACTCGTTATCTATTTTACAAGGATTTTCCCCTAGTTTCCCGACAAGCTTAATAGCAACAAATGAGTGTGTGGCCCCAGAGTCAAATAATACATGAACAGGCAAAAACTTAAACTTTTCTTTTGTTTAATTTTGCCCCTTTCAACGCTTGCTTTCTTATTTATTTATTTATTTATTTATCTATTATTATTATTATTTTGGTTGGGCTAGAACATAACTGGCTTTTTACATTACTATATCCCTTAAAAACTGAAATATCTTTCAAAGCATGATCCTACAAATAAAAACCTACAATTACAATATGCTTGAAGGATCAATTCAGGTCGTCTTGATCTTCAAGATCTACTATAAAGTCATGTTTTCAACCTTTGCTAGCAAACAGAAATTCCAATCACAAAAAGGTGAAACCTTACTCCTCCAAACTGACATTTCTAGATCAAACACAGTTGTTCTTAGAGTCATCTAGTAGAGAGATGTAACCCTTCCAGAGGACTGGATCTTTGAAGGTGCTACCCAACCTCAACCACCACAGACACCAAAACCAAATATCCAGATCAAAGAAATAACGCAATATACTAATGGAAAAGTCAAATTGTCTTTCCATCGACTGTCAACTAGTTCCAGGTTTTCAGATGAATTTTCCCCATCTAAACTATAGATCTAGGAAGAATCTTTAAAATCCCTTATGTCATAACTATACCATACTATACAAATCCACCTAGGAAATCAACCTCCAGCATTCCAAATACCAACTTCCAAAATATAGATTACACTATAAATATATCTAAACCTTTATATACAAACCCAGAACAGCAATCCCTTCCAACCTCTCCAACCTTTTCTGCAGTCACAAAAAACGACAAAAACAAGCTGAATGTTTTAACTTCAGGAAAAGAATTTGTTGTTGATAAAATTTGTTTCAAAAATGATTTTTATAGTCCCCATAACTCTGATAAGAGATTTTGGTTTTCAAAACTTTTTTACAATAAAGACACAAGACATAAAAATGTTTCTATGAGTTCATCACATTATATAAAGTTCAAATCTTATTTTTTGATTGGTTTGAAATGTATTATGCATCCAAACATCCTATTGCATATCTTTTCACATCTACAAAACATGCATATCCCATAACATCTAGAAATAAAACTCTTTTTGGGCATTTGTTAGTGGTCCTTCAGTTGAGTCTGAACATACACCCTTAAAAAACCTCAAAATTCAATAAAAAGACCAGACAGTTGAAGTTACTCCTTACAAAATTCCCTGTGAAGACATTATTACAAATACCAAAATATCATTCAGCAAAATAATTTTACCAATACCAACCTTAACACCTTAAGCAAACAATTAACCCTAAATGTTCCTAACATCCCTCGAGTCAGTAACAATCCTTCAACCTCCACAAGCCAAATTAACACCATTTAAAATAACCAAACAGATCATATTCAAACTTCTGAAGAAGAATCCATCAGAGAATAAACTCCTTAGATTGATAAACTCGTTTGTAAAAACCCCAAATCACTCGTTTCCCCAGGTATATCCATTCAAAATGAACCTAACATTATCAACCAACATAAATTCCATGCCTCCCTCTATGAATTGAACATAGATGGAATGTCAGAATACCTCATCCTAAACACCCTACATCAAATTATCATGGCAGCCAACGCCTACAAAACCCAGACTAGTACATCAGATAAAGCCATGACCAAACTTCATATAAATGGTTTCTCTGGCCAGTTAAAAGGATGGTGCGATTATCATCTCACCGAAGCTGAACATCTTCAAATCCTAAATTCCATCCACATGACCGAAGAATAAACTCTTATTCTTGACTCTTCTAGAAAATACCATCCAAGATGTTGTATCAACCCTCATCTTAACCATCTATTTATATTTTGGGTACCTCAGATAAAGCCATGACCAAAATTCATATAAATGGTTTCTCTGGCCAGTTAAAAGGATGGTGCGATTATCATCTCACCGAAGCTGAACATCTTCAAATCCTAAATTCCATCCACATGATCGAAGAACAAACTCTTATTCTTGACTCTTCTAGAAAATACCATCCAAGATGTTGTATCAACCCTCATCTTAACCATCTATTTATATGTTGTAGAAGATCCTTCTCATGTGAAAGATAAAAATGTTGAACTCCTTTCAAACCTCAGATATAAGACGCTTAATGATTTTAAGTGGTATAAAAACATCATCCTCGCCCGTGTTATGCTCCAAGAAGACTCAGACGAACCCTTTTGGAAAGAAAACTTCCTTGCTTGTTTGCCTATCTTTTTAGGAAGAAAAGGTCCGAAATAAAATCAAAGATACCTTCGCATCCAAAATCATTCCTTATGACCAACTAACATATGGAGAGTTAGTCAGCGTTACATAAAAATAAGATGTTAAAATCTGCCAAAACCTTAAACTCCAAAAACACCTGAAGTGGGAAATGAAACGAACCAGACAGAAACTAGGAAGTTTTTGCCAACAGTTCGACATGTCTGTATAAAAATCCACTTGCAATGAAAACTGTCCCAAGTCTAAGTCTTATTCAAAATCCAATAAACCACCTTATAAGAGATCAACTCATATCAAATATTTCTACTCCAAACCAGAACAACCTTACTAAATCATACCATCATTCTTAGAACTCCATTCATTAACATAATTACCCAAACAGAGCCATACATGTCTGCATTACTTAAAAACTAAATGGTGTCAAACTTGTTTTCCTTTTAATAGAAAAATAAAAAATTAGGAATCTGAATCTAATCAAAGCATGTTCATCAGGGGATCCTTTTTCCTATCAGCTTCCAAACCAAATTACATAACCATTGCCAAACTTATTCCTATTGGGACTACCAATAGGCATGGTTTAATGCTTTCTTTCTCCAAAACTCCAAAGAAAGCCATTCCTGGTTAATTTATTTTGATAACTCCATTAACACTACAAAATTATCAAATTGGTTCCGTTAATTGGGATTACTTTTGTTGCATTACTGAACTCCTTCACCCACACCCTGTGGTTGAAAAGGGCTACAAACTTTTTAAAAAGAATTTCAGAGGCACCGAAAGACAAAAGAAATTTTCCCCAATGCTTATGTTTTGTTTCAAATTCTTTATGCCTTGGGTATGCTCATGGTACTTTGTCTACAATGACCAAAATACTCATGTAATTTTGGTCAGAAAATACAAAGTCAAATAATGGGACTCTTTTGCTGCAGAAAATAAAAGCTCTGACTCTTTTATTAATTTTGCAACATCTATTCCAAGAAATTTTAGTGGAGGCGGTATTAGGTGTCCATGCAGGAAGTGTAAAAATAAAAAATATCTGCATGCAGATATTGTAACGACGCATCTTCTACACAAGGAGTTCATGGAGGATTACCTTTGTTTGTATGCACACGGAGAACTATTTGTTCGTAATGAGAGCATGGTAGAAAGGATGATTGGGTCACCTTCTAGCTATTTGTTCATAATGAGAGCATGGTAGAAAGGATGTTGGGTCACCTTCTAGTGCTAGCAACATGTATGGAGTTGTAAATGATAACAGTAATCCTTATAGGAATATGATTATGGATGCAATAAGAATGAATCAAGGTAATGTCAGTCAATGTCTAATTATAGAGAAGAACCTAATGATGACACGGCTAGGTTTTTTTTATCTGTTTAAAGATTTTGATGAACCAATATGGGATGACTGCATGAATCATAGTAAGTTATCGGTCGTTGCACAGGTGTTCATCATTAAGTTGGATTGTTGGTTTAGTGAGGCCGGTTATGACAGAATTATTGAATGGGCGAGAAGTATTTTACCTGAAAAGAATAGGTTGAAAGAGAACTTTTATGCTGCTAATTCTATGATGAAACCCCTCGATTTAGGATACCAGAAAATTGATATGTGCCCTAACCTATGCATGTTGTACTACCTTGAAAATGCTAAGTTGACTAAGTGCATCGACATTTAAATCGTCGATGGAGATTCTATTATTTCAATGGAGTCAAGTTTCCAGACATCTTGATTGGAGACCTTATATCAATCATGGTTTCAAAGATTTGAGGTTGGTGTTAACTTATAATTTTATTTATTTTTAATAATTTATTATTTTTCATTTAAATTAATTATTTATACGCAAAATAAATTCAAGTGGGATAGTGCGCATGACAATGTTACGAGGTGGGTGTGGGAGAATCATGTGGCAACTATGTAACATCGAAAACAATACGATATTTTTTAAAAAAAATTATGTTTTCAAATCTAATTTGTCATTAACTCATATAAAATTTGTTGATGGAAGTAGGTTGGGTGATTTTTGGTATGAAGCGCGGAACAAAGCCAAAAATATACGCTAGCGATAATGCTCTACAAGGTTGGAATGACGTGGCGGTTTGGAGGAATTTCAAGCCACCATACATCCAGGAGGATATATGGCCGCAATATATCTAGCACGTGATGTCTGAGCGGTTCACACGTCGCTCACAGTTTGGAGCAGACAATCGAAACCGGCAAATTCATGGTTCAGTGACCGCGCACTCCGGCAGCTCCGTTCCGTTCACTGCACATGCGAAATAATTACTGAATATGCAACAATCATCGACATCATGGTCCGTCGGTGATTTACCATTGGCAATCCAGACGGAATAATTTTGTTGCTAAATTTCCAGCGGAAATTTTTTTTTTACGCGCATTTTTCGTCTGTAAAATCATGGGTTATTTTTTTATTGACAGAAGTAGCGACCAAACATGGAATCACCGCTGAACGGTATTCTAATGAACGAATTCCGTTGGTGATGTCAATAAATTGAGATTCACATCAATAATTCTTTTAACCGAGAAATGTAAAGATGTTATCTATGAAAAACAAAATAAATCTTAAAATATACGGCCAATAAATTGAGAAATAGTTGTTAATGACAATGAAATTCTAAAATAAAAAGATAATCTTTCCTTTAAAAGTAAAAGATAAATAAAAATAAAATTTAACCTCAATTTTTTCCTTTGATTAACACAATTTTTTTTAATCTTAATGGCCATTATTTCTCACCAAGAATAAATACATATTATATATTCATACATATTACTGATTTAAATATCAGAGAATTTCATGTATATCAAGAGAGTTATTTTTTCTCTACATACCACTAATGAAACCTATTAACCAAGCAATGGAAAACATAATTTTCGTGTGAGGTTTTTTCCCGGCTTCATGAGTGGAGCTGTCTACAAAAAGCTATCTCATTCACTTTCGGTCCCTGGTCCTCTCTTAGCTGGCCAAGCACTGTAATGTTTGTTAACAATAGATGCAGTTGAAAACGAGCGCGCATTAGGTTACCAATGAAACAACGCGGTATTTACCTGTCATGTCACCACTTGCCCACTTTCAATTCTCAACCCCCTCTCCGCGTAGCTTCCGTCCCTAAGATTTCAACACTTCCCTGAGACTATATATACCCAATCTCCTCCTCCGTTTCTCTCCACTCACTTCACCAAATCCTCTCTTCCATCACTACCGATCATCAGATCAATCATGGCCTCCTTTCTTTCTTCACATTCTCTTGTTCAACTTGTTCTGTTAATCTCTATTATACAATTCAGCTCAGCAGCAAGGACATTCTCCGTGTCAGATCAAAGCCAAGATCCGTTGTTATTTCAATACCACAATGGCCCTCTTCTTACCGGTGAAGTTTCGATCAACTTGATCTGGTATGGCAAGTTCAAGCCATCTCAGCGTGCCATTGTCTCAGATTTTATTGCCTCTGTCTCTTCTA
>Ga0325411_1008416_pt1 | contig 11171 bp, 7 predicted proteins | sample PopdelMetagenome_13_FD_206181 | JGI IMG/M metagenome (GOLD analysis project Ga0325411, IMG submission 206181) | Populus deltoides microbial communities from Bellville, Georgia, United States - Xylem-PdIQD-R4 | ecosystem: Host-associated > Plants > Phyllosphere > Stem > Wood/Secondary xylem...
ACACAAAAAAAAGAAGAAAAAAGAAAAATCTTACCTTAATGTGGTTGCAAGTGAAGCTAAGAAGAGGGGAAAAAAAACAAATTCATAAAGTATATTAATTAAAAAAGAACTGAGAAGAAAAAAGATGAAAGGAGAAGAATACATACCTAGCATGGAGGAGAAGTGGATGAAAAGAGAAGGAGTTGAGGAGAGAAGAGAAGAGAAATAAATGGATATCGATGTTTTTTATATATGGGGAAGATGAAGAATAAAGGAGCCCCATCTGTTCTGAAATTAGAGATTCTAAGCTTTTTATTGGAGTGTTTTACTAATTGTTTTATTGACGGATAATTAAATATTAATTTTAAATTAGAATTATTTAATTAAAATTTATTTAATATTAAATATTTCTTGAGCTTCTTGTTTTGCTGCATCAGGGTGCAAGTGTTGTACATTTTCATGATTTCAATGCTGAAGTCCTTCGATGCCTCACCATTCCCAATGTAAATGCCAATTTTTCAGTAAGATCTCACCGTTCTGCAACAAAAGAGGGAAGTGCTGGTACTGAAGGAGAATACGTTTCTTTGCTGGTGACTGGAGCCAAGTCCATCTATGTCTTCCTCACGTGCATGAAAAGGAAATGGACCTAAGTTGCAACTCAGGGCAAGGATCATGCTCTCAGTAGATAGCCTTTCGTTCTTAATCAGGAGCTATGAATGTAAGTCTGTTTGCTGAAGTTGCAGACGGTAGATAGCTCTCAGTAGATAGCCTTTCGTTCTTAATCAGGAGCTATGAATGTAAGTCTGTTTGCTGAAGTTGCAGACGGCTCGTCTAATGTTCCAGAAGAGTGGAAGCTCTCGGTTTAGCAGATCAAGGTCTCCAATTAAGTTGAATCAGATCCTCTCAATCTCTAAAGCTAGATGTGGCCACAATATGCTTCTGTCTTCTGAGATCAAATTCATTAAGCGATGTACAATATGCTAAGAACTTCTCTCATCTCATTTGCTCTCCACACTGCATAAACTTTATTTTATTTTACTTTTTTGGGATAGAAAATGAGAAGAATAGGATATATGATCACTTGCACCGCTGTCAATGATAGCAGCTTTATAACATTTGGAATTGTTTTTACCTGTCACATTTCCACAAAACTGATTTTTACTGAGTAATGCCCTTATTTGGTTGTACTCTTCTTCTGTGAACCAAGAAAAGCCCTAGAGTCCATTTGCTGCAGTGTTGAGTTTGATCATGTTGTGGGTATTATTGGCTGCAAACCATTTGTTCCTGTTTGGTGGCTTGACATCTCTACCATGGAACTTATGCCCCGGTGGAAATCCAATGATATAATAGCAACGATCAACTGAATGTGTATCTCCCTCACAATGTGTGCAATATAAAGATTTGCCTTTGCTGTTTTGTGACTTTGCAGGTTGTTTATTCTCTGTGTTCCTTGTGTTTTTCTTCACGTTTATGACATGAATAGGGCTATCATGAGCATCAGCATGCTGTCGTTGTTTTTCTTCTTGAAGCAAAAGCGAGTAGATTTTTTTGATGTTGGGGAGTGGTTGCATCAAGAATTTGCCCATGAATAATAGAGTATATATGTCATTCAAACCCATGAGGAATTGAAGGATTCGCTCATGTTCTTCTCTTACAACAATCTGTTTTAATCTTGCATAGTTATATAAAGGTGGATCGTTGTATGATCCTAGCTCATCCCAAAAAGACTTGAGTGTTGTATAATAGGTTGCTATGGTTTGTTGTTGTTGATGATGCTCAACAATCCTTCGCTTAAATTCAAAGATACGTGAAAGATTTCCTTGTGAGAAATGTTCACTGAGATCTGCCAAGACATCAGTAGCGGTGACGAAGAAGATTATGGTATTCATCAGGGATGGGTTGATAGAATTGAGCATTTAGGATCTTTCTCTGAAGGTGCTTTGATCGTGCCATCAATGAAGCCAAGCTTATTTTTGGCTTTTAGGAACACCATCATGGCACGACTCCATGTTGCGTGGTTGTCATCTTCCAAGAGTTGAGTGACAATATCATGATTAGTGTGATCTGAGGGATGAATGTAGCAGGGATCATAAAAATCCATTGTCTCTGTCAAATATTTTTCTGACGAAGTTTCAGTCATGCTGATATTGGCGGAAGCAAAACAATGAGCAGTTTCACGCACTAGACCTATGCTCTGATTAAGAAAACAGAGGGACTGATCGTAAAGAAAACAGAGGGACTGATAAAGAGAAAGAACCACAATTGCCCTTGTTTATTCTATGTCTTGTACAACTCATATACATGGCTTATATAAAAACATCTTGTCTAAAAGAAGTAAATTGACAGACTAGCAACTAAACTTTAGGACTGAATTATAGAAATTACAATCCGACTCCATCACTAAGATATGATTTATAAATCAAGCTTTAATCGTTCTTGATTCTGAATCCCAACAAGGTGACCTGGGGGATAGCAGGCATTGTTGGCAGGATGGGAAGTGGAGGCAGTGGAGGCTTAGGCAGTGATGGTTGAGTGGCTGGCAAGGTTGGCAATGTGGGCTGCGGCAGTGTTGGTATAGAAGGCAATGGCGGCAGTGTTGGTTTAGGCAAATTCGGTAGAGAGGGTAGAGGGGGCAATTGCAGGAGGTGACGAGCTGCTTCGCCATCCGAGAATGATAAAGCAATGAAGAGAGCTAAGATAAAACAATTGAATCTTGCCATCTTGTTACTAAGTTACAAGGCCTCAATGAACCTATGAGATACAAATGAGCAACCAAAGAATCTTGCAAGTGCAAGGTTGTCTGTGACCAACCAGGGCATGCCTTGGGTATATATAGATGATGTAGGAAAGATCTACATGTCCTGTATTGTTTGTATAGTTGAGGAAACAGGACAACGATTTTCAGTTTTGTTATTGTTAGTTTACCTTCCTATCCATTAAAAACGTTAACGTTGTGTTTCCGTATGATTAGTTTGTTTAAAAAAAAAAAAAAACATTTTCCTCAAGTTGCTAGTCCAGGATCCAAACTCCTCTTCTCCCCTCTCCTCTCCTCTTTTGTGCAGCTAAACAAAACACTATTTGTTCACAGTACATTGGTTGTTGGGTAACTGAGCTATTTGTTTTCAATAAGGTTGGGCTATCAAAATCTTGAATACTTGCTTGGTTATCTATTATGCCGTGAACCATAGTTTTCACAAGATTTATTCGGAAAAAGATCTGGATCAATTTTTTTTTCTTCAAATTAAAAAAGTCTCAACACTAGTTGCCAGCATTAAACACACAAGATAATCTTGAACTTGGTATATATCTGCTGTAGTCTCTTGGCATACGTCAAGTTTTGGCATTTGTACTCAATAAATCTCTTGTTAGAAATCAGCAGTTTCATCATTAACAGTGCAAGCTCAGCAGAATTCCAGAAAGAGCAGAGTTTAGTAATCAAATGTGTGGAAAAAACACCAGATAACAATGTTTGAAACTACATTTCTTTTAATTGATAAAGGTATATGTATAATACAAGAAGGCAATGAAATACAGGGAATGAAACAGGAAGCGAAAATATATATATATATAAATGAATGAAGAACAGCAGAAGCAAACAGCACAACTCCTCACACTTCTTCACAGGGACCAAAAGATACGAACTTTTGACAGAAAGCTTACTAATCAAACTCAGAATGAGCAATAGCATGGTCTAGTTTCCAGGTGGTGGGGAGAGGAACGGGATAGATGGGATTGCTGTTGGGATAGGGATTGTGGGCATTGAGGGCATGCTTGGAAGTGGAGGCAAGGTGACCTTGGGGAGACTAGGCATTGTTGGCAGGCTAGGAAGTGGAGGCAGTGTGGGTTTAGGAAGGGAAGGTTGTGCTGTTGGCAATGTGGGCTGTGGTAGTGTTGGTATAGAAGGCATTGGTGGCAATGTTGGTTTAGGCAAATTGGGTACCGAAGGTAAAGGGGGCAATTGCTGAAGCTGACGAGCTGCCTCGCCGCCTGAAATTGATAGAGCAATGAAGAGAGCTAAGATAAAACAGCTGAAACTTGCCATCTCGACGCTAAATCTCAAGGCCTGGAAGAGACTATATGAACTAGCTAGCTAGGATTAAGAGAAGAAAGAACTGTGTGATATTGTTTGTGACAAAACCAGAGATGATAATGGGTTTATATACATAGATCGATGTACGTGGGACGGTGGGAGAGATCTATTTGTGATCTGTTCCATATGGTTGATCTAGTTTAGAAAACAGGAGAGTCATTTTGAATGTTGTTGTTGTTAGCTCACCTTCTTATCCATCTTCCATTGAAAACAATGCCATGTCTTCCTTTTCTTCTCGTGACACGTTATGTTTTCTTCTTTCCATTGTTCCCTTGAACTGGGTTGTTCAGGACTGAAACTTATATTTGCTGACCAATCACAAAATAAAATATTTTGTTTGGTCACCGATCTAGTTCTGAATTCAAATTACTTCTATGTAATTTTAATAACATCTTCTGCTCTCATTAAAAGCAACCTTATTCCCTTTTATGTTGCATAATGTCATGGACAGTTGTTCACTTGTGCTGTTAGTCCATCATCCTCAGGTCACAATTTGACATGAAAAGGACTTGCCCACGTGATAGATTCCTTGGCTAAGTCTTTATTGCTTAAAGTGATAATTTGCCTTACTCACAAGGAGTTTGCTTGAAGGTTAATGGAAAATTGGCTACAGGGTGCAACTTGGCCGCCAAAATCCTTAATTAGAAACGAAATCACGAGATCTTCAAATAATGAAACTGTGTATCCACATAAGACAGTGCAGATCTTCATATTTTGTTCAGCAGATTAATTAATGTGTTCAGAAATTTTGTTTACAAATTAAGTTAAATTAATTGATTTAAAATAAGCATAAGATGTTCACTTCATGATATTTCTTTTTGTTTGATTTTCGGGTCATTGCACTAACGATGCGTGTGGCCTCTTTTGATGTTATCATGTAGACCTTTATAATGACGTTAGAACCATAATGGTGAACTCTTTCTAGTGGTATGAGTCTCTAATGATATTTTCTTTCTTCTTCTTCCGAGTATGATATTGCCAGCTCATTTTTTATGGTTAATTATTACAAATTTTTCTTTCTTTGCTTTATTTATTGTAGATGTCTTGTCAAATCTTATTATTAAATTAACTGAGTTTATTGAACATGGTCAAATCAATGACCCATGTCTCAACAGACCCTTATGCTTTTTTAGGGGGTGGGGTGGGCTAAAACATGTCCACCGCATGATCCACATGGTTGCTGGCCCAGCCCAGCAATGCAAACAGAACAATGGTTCTGCATGCAAATTGCCATGGTTTTTCGGCAAAATAGGGAGGAGAAGAGGGCTATCTGATGTGAGGGGTGGCTAACTAGCAGTGCTGGGAATGTCGACGTGATGTTGGTGGCGATGCTGTCGGTGGAGGCGTGAAGAAAGTAAAGGAAGAAGATGTTTGGCGGATAAGAAGAAAAAAATTAGAAAGAAAAGCTGATTTTTCACCAATTTTGGGCTCTGATTTCTTCTTACTCAATGCATGGAATCCACCCCTATTTATAGGGTATGGAAGAGGGACATCTTGCTTTTACTGGTGCCAAATCTTGGCCCTTAATTCGATCTAGAAAGATTCCAATCGTTGGTTTAGAGTTGCTATTATGGCATAAAAAAGTTGGCTGCTGAAAGCTAGCCGGGTTGGCCATTTTAGGGTAGTGTCGCGACTGCTGTAGGGATAATTTTCCAGCAAGACCTACTTTGGGGTATAGTACAATGTCAGCCTATTATGATGGTGTATTGTTTGTCCGGTTTGGTTGAGAAAAGAATCATTAAATGTCCTTGAAAAGTAGCCACCCGAACAACTTTTTAGGCCAAATAAAGAAGACAATGAATAATAATAAGACGACGTGTTGTTTGGTTCCCTTCTTTTTTTACTGTTCAAAATGGAGTTGTTTTGGACATTACATTAGGGATTTTAGCCAAAGTTCAATTTCGTCCTCCAACTTCTAATTTTATTCAATTTCACCCTTAATTGACCTTAAACCTTTGATTTGATGCAATTTCCCCTAGTCAAATTTCAACATTAGTTCCAAATTTCAGCGTCTTTTTCATTTTTGTCCTTGGTTTTGGATTTATGCAAATTGACCCTCAATTGATCATCAAACCTTTAATTCTCTTCAATTTCACCCCTGATTTCAATCATTTGGGACCCTAGAGTTGGACGCTTTTTTTTCAAAATGATCCTTGGTTGCGAGTTTCTTCAATTTAGCCCTTAATTGACCCCAAACTTTTGAATTTTTTTGCAATTTTACCTCTGATTTGTAACAATTAACTTGACAAAAATTAAATTTAATCTCCTAAAATTCCAATCTTCATAATTAAGCCCATATTAGGCTACCAAACTTAATCTTTCACCAATTATATCCCAAATAAAATTCATTTGACTCATTTAAGTATAATTAAGTCCTTGCACCTAATTAAATCTTTTAATTGGACCCAAATTAATTCTTAGACATTATTAAACTTTAATTTGACTCATGATTAAATCATATTGGCCTATTAAAAATATAATTATGTCCTTCGGCTTGATTTTTATGTAGATACATCAAAAAATTATTTAATTTGACCTGGAATCTACATTGTTTCTCCAGGTTTCATACAAAGGGGTACGATTAGGCTCCTAATTTTGTCAAAACAATTTTTGCCTGATTTTTCTGTATATTTGGAATCCTCCCCATCCTATTTTTTCCCCTAAATGTCAGTCTTCTTGCTATTATTAATTTATTTTTATTTTTTTGGAAAGAAAAAAGGTGAATTTGAGGAATAACCCAGAAATAGGTTATGACAATTGCTCCCTCCTCTTTACAATGCTTATGATAGAAAGTCTCATAAGAGACTTTAGATAGTAAGCTTTGTAAAGAAGAAAAAAGAATGAGAGATAATGGACTCACCAGATTAAGAAATAGTTAATCCTTCTGAAAGTGTTTGAGGTGGGGGCTTAAAAGCACACTCAGAGAAAAAATAGATAAGGCTAGAAAGTGCACTATCCTAAAGACAAGGGTTAGAAAGTGCATTCAAAGGAAATGAAGATAAGGTTTGTAAAGATGATCTTTGTGAAAAATAGAAAGACTTCTCTTTTTTTTTTTTCTTCAAGTGGTGTAGTTGTACCAGGCAACTTGCCTATTAGTAAAATTCAAGAAATTCTAAATGGTCAAATTGTTATGGGTAACTTGCTTAGATGAAGAATACAAAGGTTTTTTAAAATGGTCCCATTGTAATAGGTGACCTGTTCAGATGAAAAATACAAAGATTTTTCAAAATGGTCTTATTGTAATGGACGATCTTTCCAGGTGGAAAAATACAAAGATTTTTGAAAGTGGACTTATTATAATGGGTTACCTACCAAGGTGAAAAAATACAAAGATATTCTAAAGTGATCTCATTGTAATGGACGACCTGTTGAGGTGGAAAAATACAAATATTTTTCAAAGTGGTCTCATTATAATGGGTGATTGCCCACATGAAAAATACAAAGATTTTTCAAAGTGATTTCATTGCAATGGGTGACCTGCCCAGGTGGAAAATAAAAGGTTTTCAAAGTGGTCTATTGTAATGGGCGACCTGCTTAGGTGAAAAATGCAGTGATTTTTCAAAGTGGTCTCATTATAATGGGTGACCTACCCAAGTGAAAAATGCAAAGATTTTTTAAAATGATCTCATTGTAACGGATGAATTGCCCAGGTGAAAAACAAAAAGATTTTCAAAGTGGTCTTTTTGTATTGGGCGGCTTGCCTAGGAGAAAAATATAAAGATTTTTCAAAATGGTCTCATTATTATGAGTGACTTGACCAAATAAAACATATGACTTACCTGATGAAAGAATTTGGCCAGAGATGTCATGAAAGGACGACATGATAGGGCTCAAAGGCGTACCATCTAAGAAGTGAGGGCTCAAAGGCGTGCTCAAAATGAGATAGAGTTAGAAAATGCACTACCATAATTAAGGGTTCAAAGGTGCACTAAAAAATAGGTAGGTTTAGAAAACACACTACCTAATAGATAAGGGCCCAAAGGCACGCTCAAAAGGAGGTAAAGTTAGAAAACACACTACCTAAGAGATGATGACTCAAAGCCAAACTCGAGAGGAGGTAGGGTTATAAAACGCGTTACCCGAGAGATGAGGGCTTAAAGACGCACTAAAAAAAGATTTGTTGTTAAGACACTAATCTATTAAAGATCAAAGTAATGCATTATGATTAATATGCATGCATACTTACCTGAAAAATATAGGACCCCTTTCTTTATGGAGTTTTTCTTTTCTCAAAAGTTTGAGTGTCTTTTGTAAGCTTCAATGGCTTTTTCGCTCTTGTTTACTGAGTCACTTCTTGTGATTTTGACCTTTGGGAAGAGCATATCATCATGATACTTCTTTATCTACAAACCTTTATCTCAAAGGTCGCTAGCTCTTTCCTATATTTTTTGTTTTTTTAAGAAAGGAAATCATAGAGGTAGTCCTCTTATGTGTTTTTTGGATTGCCCCCCAGCCTCATCATGTCCCTGAGTGTTTTATTCAGGTTTTCTTTGGGGATAAAGCTGTGCGAAATAAGATTTGGTTATTTATAAGGAGTTTTTTTCATGAAGAATTCATAGAAATCTTTTTTATGTTGGTTTAAAGCAAACTTGTTCCAAAAATAATTCAAACGATTCCCATGAACATGTCCTTATATGGGCTAGGTCGAAATGGGTACAGCCCACGGTCTACATGGTTGCTAGCCTCGCCCAACAACCATGTTAATTAACTTTTCTTCATTTTGCATGCAAACAATGATTCTACATGCAAATTGCCATGGTTTTCCAGCAAAATAGGGAGGAGAAAAGGGCTACTTGGTGTGGGGGAGGCTAACTGGAAATGCTGAGAAGAATGATGTGTTGTAAATAAATTGAAATTGTTAACAAATTTTTAAAAGAATAGATTGAAAAATAATCTAAAATATAAGCTTTTTACCTTTTTTTGTCTCATTTGCCTAATATGATGCTTTATTACCTTTTAAAATAAAAAATATCTTCAAGAAATCACCAACATTTGTTTGTTATCCTCTAAAGCTTGGGAAACAAAGCTTTTCCTTCAATCTACAGGTTAGCCAAGTCTTCATATTTTTATGAGCTATTTGCCTTTTTGTCTCCCCATAATTGCTCAATTAGTTTCAGGTTAACTCACATTTCAGCCTCGCATTTATATTTGTTCTTCTCAAGATTATTTCTTACATTTATATAGTTTGATATGTTGAGATTGTTTGGTATTTATATTATATACGATGTGAAATTTTTTTTAAAAATCATCTATGATAAGAACACCCTTTTCTAAGCTCAACAGAGAAAACATCTAAATCCCAACCTCCCACTCCCTAGCCATAAGCAACTGTCAACATTGCAAAGATTGAGGAAAAATGTTCAAGGCCATCCCATCTATGATAAGAATTGCAGCTAAACTGTCAAGCAAAGGCTAAGGGAACAACATAATTATTCCATCCCACTAAGCAAAAACAAAAAGTTTTGGTTTGAAAAAACTGAATCAATCATACCTCAAAAGACAGTAAACCAAGAAGAATTTAAAAATCCAAAGACAATAAGCCAAAAAGAATTCAAAAAAAAAAAATCACACTGCATAAAAACAAAGAAAACCCATCCAAACCAACCCCAAAAGAAAGGAAAAAAACGATTAAGCAGAACCGAAACAAAAAAAACCTGCAAATAAAATATTTTGAAGTCATATAGCAAAATAAACTTATCGCATGAAACTAAACATGCAGTAAACAATGAAAGAACAGAGAACATAGTGAAATATGGAAGTTGTTGGATTTAATTGTTTTTGGGACAAACACCAACAACAATGAAACAAAATAATAATAAAATCACCAGAAACAAACAACTTCAGCAAGCAAACAACTTACATAGCAAAATCATTCTCAGAAACTGTTGTCAATTATCCTTAACACAACAGTTAAGCAAAAAATGAACAAATATGCCAAGAACCCAATACTAGTAGCTAACTTATACTTTAACAACAATCCGAAGCCCAATTAAACATATAGTAAAGAATGATGGCCAAGCACGGGAAAAGAAAGGAATTGAAGAACCTATTGATGCTGGGACACTTAGGCATACATGGAAGAACGAGAAATTGATCCATGATAATAATGGTTTTGCATGGTAATTCATCAATGATAATGTTTATGTTTCTTAAAATGTTAATAAAGTGAGCTAGGCTTTCAATTCTACTTCTTGCTATTCCTTTAAGTGAGCTTACATGACATATTTTTTAAGAGAATCATAGCAAGAGATGAGACTGTTGGTGTGCATACGATCTATACACAGTCTAAAATTGCTCACAACAAAGCTCGGGCAATCAATTTAGTAAAGTCTAAACCTAAAAGGGTGAAGTTTAGCTAATTTTCTTAAGTTTATCCATTGTGATCATTTGTATTAGTATGGAAAGTGATTTGTTTTGAGTATAAATAATATAAAATCATTTTAGGATGCAAGTGATTATCCATATTCTTTATCACTATAATTTTCATTTGTTTTTGTCCACGCAAAATTTCTAACGGTTAAAACATATGTTGCCTTTCTTGATTTTTCAAGTTCAAACTTCGAGGTAAAAATATGAAAAACTTAGGTTGAGTATTGATATATCAATTGCACATTAGGCAGTACATTATACACACATCACCATAGTTTAATAAAATAAAATAAATCGGATGTAAATATATTATTTTAATGATATAGTTGAACTTTTGTTTTCCTATTTTTTTAATCTTTTTCTTCAAATTATAAAAGTCTCAACACTAATTGCAAGCATTAAACACACAAGATAATCTTGAACTTGGTATGTATCTGCTGTAGTCTCTTGGCATACACCAAGTTTCGGCATTTGTACTCAATAAATCTCTTGTGAGATACCAACAGTTTAGTAATCAAATGTGTGGAAAAAACACCAGATAACAATGTTTGAAACTACATTTCTTTTAATTGATAAAGGTGTATATGTATAATACAAGAAGACAATGAAATACAGGGAAATAGGAAGCGAAAATATATAAATGAATGAAAAACACCAGAAGCAAACAGCACAACTCCTCACACTTTCTTCACAGGGACCAAAAGATATGAACTTCTGACAGAAAGCTTACTAA
>Ga0325411_1008421_pt1 | contig 11168 bp, 10 predicted proteins | sample PopdelMetagenome_13_FD_206181 | JGI IMG/M metagenome (GOLD analysis project Ga0325411, IMG submission 206181) | Populus deltoides microbial communities from Bellville, Georgia, United States - Xylem-PdIQD-R4 | ecosystem: Host-associated > Plants > Phyllosphere > Stem > Wood/Secondary xylem...
TGTTATTTTTTAATAAAAACACAAAATATTTAATATAACTATTTACAAGAATCCCGATAATTTAAGTTAAAGAGAGAACAATTATTTCATGAGACAAAATATCATTTCTTTATTACTTTATTTTTTTAATAAAAACATGTCTTTTTTGTATTAGCAAAACTTATTATATTATAAAAAAGCAAGTTTCAAAAACCAGAAACTATGCCTTTATTGTTTTTACTAATTTTAATCTTCGCGCTACGATGCAGATTAGATCAAGTCAACTAAACCATAAAAAAAAAACATGTGGGAGTTGTTATATTTTTTTATTGGTGATAGAAAATTTCAAATGCATAATCAAAACTCAATCATCGTGTTCCATAAAACAAATCAAACTATTATTTGTGTTAATAAATAAATAAAAATATTCATAATAAACAAAGACCGAAAAATAATAATTTGGCAACATGTCATGCTATTTAACACCTTTGTTTAATTATGTGTTAATATTTAAAAAAAAAGCTAAAAAAAATAATAACTTATTAGCACAATTAATGTGCTTTTTATTTATTCACATTTGCGCCATGTTATGGTCCCTTTCATGGTCAAAGTTCCAACTCCTCCAACAGTGTTGGAGATGGCTCGATGTAGCTTGTTTAACAAAGATAGACCAAACACGACCCAGTTCAGAATCCAGTTTAGGTCCTAGAGAAAATTCAGTGTTCAGTGTGTTGTTATTTTAACCCTCGCCTAACATAATCTAGCCCTCGCCTAACATAATCTAGCTCAACTATGAAACAATGAAGCACTAAAAGATAAAATTAGAAAATAAAATGTTTGGGGATTGAAACAAAACGACGATATTATATTGAATCAATCACGATCAATCTAAATTAACTTGTTAAATTTACAACCAGCTCATCACACAACCAAAATGAGCTAACTCGATACGGCAATCCATCCCATTTATTTTTCTCTTCTTCTTTTCTCCTCAGCTGGGCCTTTATTGGACTCATGTGGGATGTAATTTGAGAGTAATTTGAAAAGCCATCTAAGAACCTAGGTTAAGATAAAATAAAAATGTATAGAATTAGGGACAAATAAAAAAAAAATTGGCAAATTAGGGACCAAATTGGGGGAGGGGCGGCCATATTCAAACGGCGCATGAGGCTTCGTCCAAGCTCAATTCATGACCTTCACGGGTGTCTGTAGAATCATCACGGTGAGTTATCTCTTCCAGGATAGCATGCGTCGTTAATGAGGTAACGTTGGGGATTGTTGCCATCAAGTTTATTGTGTTTCAAATTTGGTTGTATCACTGTTTTGAAAGCCCATTTGTTGATCGTATAGTCTGAAAAGGGCACATTTCGTTTGAAACGATTCTTATAGGCGAAGCCAAATTACTGTAACAATATAACAAGATCATTTGCGGCCTCTAGGTTTTCGTTTATTGTATTAGTCTATAAAATGAATGAGAAGTCGCCCTGATTTTTTTAATTCATTGCAAAAAAAAAAAACGAAAAAAGGATGGTATAATCAGCTAATCAGCACAACGCTTGAAATTTAAGGACAGAGCAAACCAGGAGCATCCTACATAGATTAGTACCATAAAAAAGGATGGTATAAGCAGAGCAAGACACCCCCTGCAAAATGATGAATGGGCAACTCGAAACGAACAGGTCAGTGATAGACCTGAAATCATTCAGTTTATACCATATCCTCACAACCATACAATCAAAGCCTCTCAGATTCCAACAAGGACCATGTCTCTTCTATTCTTTTACTCAAACGCGTCATCATCGTCATCTGGAAGAGGTTGGCTAGCAGCAGCAGCAAGTTCGGCTTCATGCCTGTTAAGAGTACAGGGAGAAAGAACAAATGTTAAAAAATAAACTGATGATATGAATATAAATGACAGGATATAAAGAGACACAGGACGTGATGATTTGCTGTATCAACTATTTAAAGAGAAAGAATCCAACGGACTCTTGTACACTTGCTCAACACAAACACATTGACTGTGTAACATAAGTTAATTTTATTAAATCAGAGAAATTCCTTTCTTATGGGTTCTTTTATAAACAATGCACATAATGTACATGAAGATTTGTAAATGTCCATGGAGATTAGAGAGCAAAAGACTGATAAAGGATGGCTAATCTTAAACAGCACAAAATACTTACTGTGCTTGTGCTACAAGGTCGATAGGCACTTCTGGGGGAGCCAAGGCTGGAGGCTCAACAAAATGCAAGTTAGCATCCCTACAGTCACAAACAATCCCAAATATTATCACTTCACGTCAACAGAAATTACAAAAGGTTGAAAGCATTCTGATTGAAATTATGATAATTTTTTACCCAGCAAGTTTTCTAGCAAGGTACAAGAATGGCTTCTCAAAATTATAGTTGCTCTTAGCTGAAATCTCATAGTATTGCAGGTTCTTCTTCCTGTGAAAGGTAACCTGCTTTGCCTTCACCTGCCTGTTCTTTACATCCACCTTGTTTCCGCAAAGAACAATAGGAATGTTTTCGCAGACCCTGAAGAGTAGACAGCAGATAGTGATAAAAAAAAATGTATTAGATGAGCTTGACAATAAGAATTGAATTTAATTTCAGATCAGAACAAAGAACTCTAACACACCTGCAAAGATCCCTATGCCATGTAGGAACATTCTTGTATGTCAACCGAGCAGTAACGTCAAACATGATTATAGCACAATTACCATGGATGCTGCACCATAGGTACAATTGTAATGAAGTTAGTCACTTAAACATACCAAGAAACAAAATTACAGAGAGGGTCAGGAAATGGAAAAGAACCTAGTACAAAGATAAAGGTTTGCTAAAATCCAGAATAAACCCTCTGGGCATATAAACTAATCCATTAATCCATGCTTAAAAAAGGTTTAGACTAATCAATTCACCCAAGACAAACTAGATCTACTGATGCAAAGAGAAATGTTGTTCAGATATTCAGGTATTCAAAACAACAAAGTGAAACTAAGACATCACTCAGAATCTGTGACATCAACCAAGATCCTAAAACCTAGAATATAACAATAACATGAACAATAACCTTGAAGACAAATCCCCCATAAAAAAAAAACAGCAGAAAAAAAAAACTTGCATTCTTCATCTTTTTCATAAATTAACACCACACAATCAGCACAAAAGATTACACATGGGATATCTAAGGAGATAAAATCTAGCAATTAAGCACCAAATCATCCTCGTTGCATAAATCCCGATAGTTGAAACCCATACACTTTGTTTACAAAAATCTAGAATTGAAACAAACAATCACTTACTAGTATCCATCTCTAAGACCACCAAACTTCTCTTGACCGGCTGTATCCCAGCAATAGAATCTAATTTTACCACAGTTAGTGAAGAAATCCAAAGGATGAACTTCCACACCAATAGTTGCTGTATTCACCAAAAATATGTAAATAAATTAATAGCTAGCGCACTACAAAACCAACTAAGACAAGCACAAGAATCAATCAAAATAACAAAAGTTAAAACTTACGCTCATATTTCTTCTCGAACTCGCCAGTCAGATGCCTTTTCACAAATGTTGTTTTCCCTGCATTGAGCAAACACCCAGAAGCCAAAAATAAAAAAACCCCTATGCTCTTAATAAAATAAAAAAAATCCACACCCTAAATCCAAAAACCCATCAAAAACCAAAACCCTGGATCCCTTCCCACAAAACAAATTTGTTTTTCTTTTTCAAATACCCATATTCTTTAATAAAAAAGAATCAAAACCCAAATTCCCTTTTTCACAAATATATCTCATCTTCTACCCAGAAGAAGAAAATCAAAACCAAGTCCAAAAAACACCAAGAATCAATACAAATCAATTCATCCAGATCAACAAACTTCAAAAATCACAAAAAAAATGACAAATTTAACCAAAACAGAATCTCAAAAAGAGATACATATATACCTGTACCACCATCGCCAACAATCACAAGCTTGAAGCTTGGATAATCAACAGTTTGCTGATTCGGCAAAGCCTACACCAATTACCAAAAAAAAACATCAAAAAGAAAATAAAAATGAAATCTTGAGATTATTGCAATATAGAAAATGAGAAGTGAAAACATGGGCTTTACTTGCTCACCATTTGAGTTTTAAGACTTGGAATTGAAACAGAGAGAGCTACCGCTAATACTACTATTGGATTTGAATATTTGAAGGCTTCTTGTGAGGGCTAAAGGGGCTTTTTTGTAAGGAGGAGAGAGTAGAAAGATCTGGGGCGTTGGTATTTGTGGGCTTTTTTTAGACGGTGTTGATCGAGGGAGTGGAGATTATAACTTGGCTTAAAGCTGCCGCTAACGCTGCTGAACCATAGGTGTTGTTCAGCTTCACATTTTGCCCGTTTGACATGACTTCTTTTTAAAGTAATTTTTAAATTATTTTTTATTTTAAAAAATAATAAATTATCATTTTTATCTATTTTTCATGATTTTAATATATTAATATTAAAAATAAAAAAATATTAAAATAATATATTTTTAATTAAAAAATATTTTAAAAAACAAGTGAAATACAGTCGATTCTCTCGGCCAATAAAAACAGACTCATTTGATATTTTTTTTAAGAATAGCTGGTTATTTACTTATGAATGCAGTAAAACAAATATAAAAAGACAAAATAATTATCTCAAGTTTAATTTGAGATACTGTTTATTTTTTAAAGTATTTTTTTATTTAAAAATATATTAATTTTTTAAATTTTTTAAATTTATTTTTAACATTAAAACTATCTAAAATTATTAAAAAAAAATTAACAAAAACACAAACACTTCATTGGATAAGCTAAGTGTTGGTTTTTTTGCTGGTTCAACGGAGGAAAGCTTTCTCTTTTTATTTTATTTTTTTCCCTTACAAAAACCTGATGAGAAACAAAAACTAGGTAGCTGGCAGCCTACGTATAGTTACATAAGATGGAGATTTAACGAGAAAATTCAAGATCCATTGACCATTTCATTAAACAAAGAATTGAAATGGGAAATGGGAAATGGGCTTACATCTTGAGAGTGATCCAAAGCTTCAATCTCAATAACCTAGTAAAGGGAAATGGGCTTACAACTTGTTTCGACAGTTGGAAGTCTTGACGAGGGCATTGCTGGCCATGGTGGATGCTGCAGCTGCTTCAGCATGCTTGGGTGGCCATGGTGGATGCTGCAGCTGCTTCAGCATGCTTGGGTGGCCATGGTGGATGCTGCAGCTGCTTCAGTATGCTTGGGTGGCCATGGTAGCGTTTAGGATGAGGCTGTTGATTAACGTGATTGGCTTTCCTAATTCTTTGGGATATAACCTGGTTACTGGGAGCTGGGTTTGTATTGAATTCTAGGGTTTTTTTGTGTGTGTATGTGAGGTTTCCAGCGTTACCGGAGGATGTGTGAAGCCTGATGTTGACAGACGATGTTCTTATAGAATCCTGAAACATCAGTGTATGATATTGGAATATACAGAACAGTGTGGAGTTTAGGGATTCGATTCAGGCCTTGCAAGGTTCAAAAGATGAATTCTCAGCCCATGAATATTCTAAAGAAAAGAACACTGCTAAAAAAAGGAGTCTATCAGTAACTGCATAATCAGATGAAACTAAAATATGTTGCTGAATCAGTAATGGAATTAGCAATAGATAATGTTAAATATAAATAATAAATATTAATTTTTTAGCAACGGATTATCAATTGCTGAATTTTTTAGCAATAATTTATATGTTACTAAAATTCAGTTGCTAATTGTATAAATCAGTAATGGATATTCTATCGCTAATCATCATTGCTGATCAACAACAGATATTATGTTGCTGATCCGTTGTTAATTAGCAATGAAAAATTTATGGCTGATTTATTCAATAATTATTTTTTAAAATATGAATTTTTTTCCATTTTTTGAATTTCTTATAATTATTTGTGGATATTTCAAAAATTATAGAAAAATATATAAAGAACTTAAATTAATACTAGAAATTATTTTATCAACAATGATAAGTCAAATAAAAATAAATATCATAATAAATTTTAAAATCCTGTTAAACTTACATCAATATAGATAAGTTAAAATTTAATAAATATGTTCTATAATAGAAGTGGTGATTGGGATGGTGGTGGAAACAAACCAAAACAATGCTGACCATTTAAGGTGGGATCGGTATATGGGGGTTGAGGTTTAGGTCGATATACTGGATTAGATAAGAAATACGTAAATATCGTCATCTGTAGAGCCACATGTGATGGCATAGATGAAGTCATAGGTGCTGACATACATTGGTCCATATTCGATGCCCAAGCTTTGTATCCCATGTTACTAAGAAATTTTTTTGATAGAAGTCATCTCATGCTGTAGTGATAAAATATGACCATCTATTTCCTTTATTTGCTCTTTCAATGCGTGAATTGATGAACTTGAAGGTGTTGACTTATCATATAAGATTGTGATGAAACACTCGTCCTAACCATGGATTTTGGCATAACAAGTGCACAATATATCTATCCTTTGTAACTCTTTTTATAACCACAAACCAAGTTGTTCCATCAAATGAAAGATGAATTTTCCGATCAGTTTCATATCTTGAAATCATCTTTTTTTTGTAATTCTCCTACATTAAAATTAAATATAATAATAAATTCATTTTAATTTTAAATAATAATTAAATTATAAAAAAATACTTACAACAACTTTTTTAGACTTGTTGTCTATGAAGATTTCAGTTGCTTGGCACTTTGATGTAACACCAAAAATACATCATCCAATAGATGTTTTTTCCACCTGTCTTTTTCTTGCTATCAACCAAAAAAATTATAGAAAATATAAATATAAAATTTTAAAGTCCATTGTAACAAATAAAAAAAAATTATCATGCCAGCTCGATATGATGTAAATAGCACTATACCTCTAGAATGAGTGCTTAATTTACCATTTGTTTCAGTTAGCTGATTATTCCTTGCAAATTTTGATCTCCTTTGAAATTCAGAGGTTGACCAAATATCTTTAATCATTTTATTCCAATCGTCATTATTTATCCAAATTGGATCTTTATTAATAAAATCCATAATATTTGTGGTATTTCTGTCTGACATGGCTCTATTACGAGCTCGAGTCAATTGCTGGTTCAAAGCAATTCTAGTCTTGTCTTCCTAAATCTTACAAACAATTGGTTCATAATCCTCAGAAAATGTATATTTTTTTCTACCAAAAAAACCTCAACATAATTGCTAACTAACCTCTATAATTACAATGCATAGACAACTAGGAGCCAAAAAAATAAACATAAAATATTGTTAAAATAATAACTTCTTAACTACATCATAAAATGGAATTTAATTTGTCTTATATTCTTATTATTATAATATTTTTTAAAATTAAAAAAATATATATAAGTTGGTTTGACACAATGAACCAAGGTCATTAAAATGAAAAATTAGGCAAACTAAGAACTCTATTAATACACCATCGCTTAACATTCAGCCTTACACCAAACAAAAGTCTCGAATGAAAAATGCTCGCTAAGAACAAAAGAAAAATCATGAACCAAAAGAATGACATTGGTTCACAGTCATGCAATCTAATTACAAGTAATGATGCCCTGTACGAATCTCAAATTCAAACAATTACATAACTTTCATGTTAACTTAACTTGTATCTTTACGAAGGAATGCCATCAACAATTGCTACATGTATTAATAAGAAACGCACCACCAAAGCAAAAGGCAATCATGTTTTAAACCTCTGTACTAAATGGGGACAAATAATGAAAGTTCAAACCTACTGTTTCTTGAATCTTAAGTCTTATGTTTCTTTATGGCTTTACAATAGCATATTTTCATTATATATAGATTTTTGCATCCTCGTGCCAAAATAGTTACCTATTACATATATCCAGTCCTACAATGCTAGTTGATTTCATTAACACGTAATTATATCTAAAATTAAAATACAAATGTGTAATCTCATACCTTAAACTCTTTAAAGAGTTCATCCCTATAAGGTGAGTCAACTCTTTCCTAATTATGTCATGCCCCTTTAAAATTTGACCTCAAAATAAATTCGATCTCACGCTCACACGATGAGTATGAGTTATTGAAGCTTAAAAAATGACAAAGAGTCATTAAACTAATGAAGCTTAAAAAATAATTATAAAGCACAATAACCTTATAAATTTCAACTTACTATGTTCTTCTATATAAATGAAGCTTTTTTTTTTGTAATTGGATCTTTATGTGTGACAAAACCCTTATTTTGAACTCTTTGCTCATGATGCAATGAAGAAAATGTTGAATCGTGGATTGATGGGACGTCATCTCAATCCTCTGAATCTCTAACATTACAATTGTCTTCCTCATCACATAATCCTTTTGCATTAACATTATCTCCATTATCTTCATCATTATCACCTTTATCACTATTTACTTTTTCATAATGTTCTCCTTTATCTTCCTCAACTCTCTCACATCTCCTAACAACCTTGCCCCTCCAATCATAATAACCCTCATCAACATTATATCCTCTAAAAGTATATGGGTGATCTCGAGGGAAACCTTCTTGAGTTTGAAGTAAATCTTGAAAGTGAAAACCCACATACGATTAATAATCATCCCTTCTCTCATAATCTTGTTGAGTATGATGTGTACTAAAAGTAGGATTATAGCAATCATACAACTCATGATGAATAGGTTGATGAGAAATGGATGCTTGGCTATTCAGCCTGGATGAAGGGCCATTTGATCTAGATGAAGTGGTTCTATTACTCTTGGAACCTAATATAGAACCACGTCGAGGCATGCTAGATACCTGAAATACAATAAAAAATTAACATCAATAATAAACATTATAGAATAAATATAACTGAATTATTTTTAATTATTGAATATGAACTAATTAAAACAATAAGAAAATAAAAGGGAACAAAATAATTATTTTTAATTAATACCATTAATACAAACACAGCTTACATCACTTAAAAATAAGTCCAAATACAATAAATAAAAGATAAATTTTACAGTAAATCATCATCATCATGCTGCTCATCATTATCATCACTCATAACCATATCATCATCATTATCGTAATCATCATTAACATCATCATCAAATTCTTCTTCTGAAACCCTTTCAGCTTCTACCGAATTTGCATGTAACTGAAGCAATTCATAATGGTTGATTTCTGTATAATATGATGCTTCAACAAATATATTTGGATTATTAAGTGTCTGGGTAGGAAGGACACAACATGGTTGAGAAATATCATCTGACTAAGCGACATCAAATGATTTCATATTGTTATCTTCAATAAATTCACTCATGTCAACGTTATAGCGACTTTTAGTAGTTGTCTTAATAACTATCCACCATTCAGAAGATTTCTTATCAAGTGAATATGTATAGTAGACTTGTTGACATTGTTGCGCTAGCAAAAAATATTCATTTACATATAGTTGAGAAGTATACTTGATTTCAACCAAACCATTTGAACAATGCATTCTAATTCCTCTTATTGTATTATACGAATGACATTTAAACATGAATACCTTGCACTTACTCCCTAAATATTTGTTCTAAGGCTAGGTTGTATAGCAATCCCTTTCCCTTAAAAGAGTTTAAAATATTTCTTACTAGTAGTTCGTGTGAATTACCGTTGAAGGTCAGACACTTATATAATTTATGATTTGCGACAACCTAGCTTTGAAACAAATATTCAAAACAAAAAAGAACATCTGTTCTTTAGGTAATATTCACATAAACCCTAAGAAACTTTAGATCTATTTAACGGGATTTTTGGAACTCTTGAAAATAATTTAAATTTATCATTTTTTGTACGTGTATGTGTTTTAGAAAACTCAACAATGCAAGGATACATTTACAACAAAAATCACATCGTAGAATACAAAAACATTATACCTGAACTTATCAATTTTTAGAAATGAGATAGATATCAATTTTTTTAAAAAATAAAGTAATGTTGGAGTTATATTTTATAAAAATCTTTTAATATGTGTGTGTATATATATATATAATTTTGATATATAAAAAATTATTAATTTATATATTAAATGGGATAAAATATGTTATCTTTAGGTTATAAAAATTTAATATATTCATTCCAAGTTCGATTATCCATTAAATATTAAAATATTATTTAATTAAAATTATTAATTTATCACATTGAAAACTAAAAAAAAATCTGAAAACAATAAGCATAATTCCAATACATGACCCACACGTCAAGCGATCAAACCCTAGATTCCCAAAAATCGGACGGTCTAGATTCGTGCGTCAAACTTAAGCCACCTGAACCAGTTTGAATTTTGAAAACCTACATAGCTTCCATCCTCTACACACACGTCACTCTTTGAATAAATATCCACCCTCCACGTAACGAAGCCCACGTTCACCAACGTTCCAGATCTTCCAATTCCCTGAACCTTACCGCACAAGATCTCCTTAAAACCTCTCTCTATAAAATCATTTTAAGAACAGCCTCTTGAATCTCTCTCTCTGTCTCTCGAGCTTCGCTATTTTGAAAAATTAACCCAAAATGGTGAGTGTTTATCGTTCATTTCTTTAATTAGATCTAATTGCAATCTCTAGTTATCTTATTGATTTGTTACTGATATTATTTATTGGGTTTTGGTTATTTTTAGGCTTTGCCGAATCAGCAAACTGTTGATTATCCAAGCTTCAAGCTTGTAATTGTTGGTGATGGTGGTACAGGTATAAATTTATCTTCGTCAAAGCTCTGTGCGGTTAAATCTTTCTCGGGTTTTTTTATCTGGTTTTTGTGTTGATTTGTAGTGATTTTCTTCGGCATTTTGATTTTTTTTTCAAAAGGGAACTTGGCTTTTTCATTAAAAGATTGAATTTTTCAGTTGTCTGCAATTTGGGGTTTTGATTTTCTCGATATAAAACATGGGTTTTAGTTTTTAGCTTCTGGGTATTTGATAACATGAAGAGAATGCTTGTTTGTGAAAATTGTTATTTTGGGGTTTTGATTTTTAATTTTCATTTTGTTTTGGGTTCTGACTTGTGGCATCTGGGTGGTTTTGAATTGTAGGAAAGACCACATTCGTTAAGAGGCATCTTACCGGAGAGTTCGAGAAGAAATACGAGCGTAAGTTAATATGTATTTTGTTTGTTATTGTTGAATAATCTTATGTTTTAGTTCTTTTTTGT
>Ga0325411_1008422_pt1 | contig 11168 bp, 5 predicted proteins | sample PopdelMetagenome_13_FD_206181 | JGI IMG/M metagenome (GOLD analysis project Ga0325411, IMG submission 206181) | Populus deltoides microbial communities from Bellville, Georgia, United States - Xylem-PdIQD-R4 | ecosystem: Host-associated > Plants > Phyllosphere > Stem > Wood/Secondary xylem...
TCACAGGGGGGGCACATTAATATACAATTAATGGGAGTGAGGGGGAGTCCTCCACCATGTGCTAAGTGGGAGATTAGGTAATCCCACTTGCACATGGTGGGGCTTGCTTGTCTCCAATAATTAACACGTTGGATAGTTTTATCCAGGGTCTGTTTCTCGTTGTTGGTGCACCTGCCTGATTATAGCAATCCTTAGCTATTTAATGCATGTTGCGTAGCTTCCCATCAAGGGTTATTTCCTTGACCTCTAAGTTACCTTTTCCTGGAGGTTTAAATTATGGTTGCCAGTTATGAGGAACTGAGGGTCGTAGTAGCAATCTTTTCTCGTGCCGAATGGATATGGGATACTAACATTCCCACATCTATCTTGGCATTCAGGCTTCGCTATAGGAAACCCTGTTGCTGCTGTGACTGCTGCTAACAACACTCCTGTTATTGTGAACTGTAAGGCCAATCCTCGAATTCTCATGACAGCTACTTTTCTGTTTAATTAGAATGGAGTCGGGTGGTACAAAACTCTCTATGGCAGCTAGCCTTTTTTATAAAGCAAATTACCACGATATTGCACCAAGCTATTAGGCTTGTATGCCAGTTGTGATATCTGTGACTGGATATCGAAAAAAGGGCGCGTGGTAGAGGACTTGAATATAAAAATTTCCTTCCCAGAGACATACAATCGAAGTCCTTGTCAACGAGCATGGCATACACCAGAATGTTTGTCCAGCAATTTTTTTGCTTTCAGAGGGAGATCACCGGGAATATTACATTGCAAAATGGAGGTAGGATAAAGAGTTTCAATGCGGGTTGAATATTGGACATACTGTCAGAAATTCTTCGTCTTTTAAAATTACAGGACCACTATAACAAAAACAGAACTGGACTGAAGTATAGAAAAGAAAAGCATTGCCATGGCGCAAGCTATTATTCAAAGCAAACTATCAAGCGAAGCTGTGACACTAGAATAAAATGTTCATCTGCCATCTCCTTGTGATTGCATTAAATATAGACCGTGATATCCAGCACTTGTACCAGCCATTTCCTCAGAACGAACAGTTTCCACTGATTCACCAAGCAAGTACCCTGTCTCTTCTACATCTGATTTGTCATTAGTCCAAGGATGTTTTGCAGATGTTCTCAGCCCCTCTAATTCCATTGCTACAATCTTCATGTTGGGTCTTTCCTCTCCTTTTACTCTTAAGCACTTCTTTGCAATGTTGGCAACTTCCTTAAGCTGCCTAATATTATCCTGGTTCACCATGCAATCCTGAAGAATATGGACCAGGCGATCTTCTTTCAGTGCACAAAGAAAATACGATGATAAATTCCTCTCACCCTCAGGCTTATGGAAGGAAATTGCCTTCATCCCAGTTAGTAGTTCCGCAAGAACCACTCCAAAACTGTAAACATCACTTTTGTCCGTCAGTTGGCTTGTGTGCAAGTACTCAGGGTCTAAGTATCCTAGAGTACCTCGCACCATTGTTGACAATTCAACTTGATCCAACGGAATTAACCTGGAAGTGCCAAAATCTGACACTTTTGCCGTGTAACTGTTGTCCAGGAGTATGTTTGTAGACTTGACATCCCTATGAATGATTGGCACAGAAGCTGCGGAATGCAAATATGATAGAACACCTGCAGTTTCAGAAGCTATCTTCAAACGGATTTCCCAGGTGAGGGCCGACACGTTACTCTTGTCGTGAATGTGGTCATAGAGGGTGCCATTTGCAACATATTCATAAACTAGTAATGGGACTTCTGTCTCCAAGCAACATCCTAGAAGCTTCACCACATTCCTGTGATTGATTTGGTAAAGAACAACCACCTCATTGATAAACTGCTCGATTTGGCTTTGATCGATTGTTTTGGACTTCTTGATTGCAACAGTTCTTCCATCTGTTAAAGTTCCCCTGTAAACTGTACCAAAACCTCCTCGGCCAAGAATTCTACTTTCATGGTACTTGTCAGTGGCTTTCTCGAGTTCTGCAGCTGAAAAGATTTTTGCCGTTTCTGTAACGGGTCCTTCCCTTCTTGATAGCTGCTGCTCCAACATTAGACCACCATTTTGCCTAAAGAACTTCTCTTTGAGCTTCATTAGCTTCCATTTACTGTATCCCCAGTACAGCCAAGTAATTCCCATCAACAAAGATGTCAGTCCCGCTCCAATTCCTACATGTACAAGGATGTTGAAACATTAATTTGTAATTAATTATGTACATTGCAGATATGAAAATTCGTCCAAATTAAGCAAGTATACCCGAATGGTTAAGATCATAGGGGGGATTATTGCAAGTTTTTGCTTCTGTTTAGCGAGTAAACCTTTCGATTTAATAAGAAATATTTGAAATCATGTATAAAAAATGGAGAGAGAAAATTTCCCGTCAAGAAGTTCTGGTTGAAATGATCCCGCGGCTATATAGAATAAATTAAAAACGAGTACATTTGTAGTGGATTTGACTTTGTAACGTTGTGGGTTTTGAGGTTCCAGAGTTTATATGGATCAAATTAGATGCCTCTCAGTTTTGTTTTCTGAAATACCAAGGGCTGCAAATTTGAGATGAAATAAATCTAGAATAGTGTCTGAATATTTCAAGTCACTTTTGCATCACCAGCTACTTCAAATTTTATTGATAAAATAAATTCTAGCCAATGCTCTGACATCCGGTCAAGCATTTATCACACTACTAACTGCATGAATTTCAGTATAGACTTTGAAAATGTAAGAATCCTGAAAAGCAAATTAACAAAAATCTACACTCAATTCCTGCTACAAGAGGCCAGAATGAGTATTAAACTTAGGTCTCTGATTGATGGAGGGAACCAAGTACTAGATTCAGGTGTCTAAGTTCAGGTTGAACTAGAAGTAGTACCGTGATATAGTTTTAATAATACTGACCATCACAGCCTTATCTAAATAACAAGAACTAAAAATTGGCACATGTATATATCCTATCCAAATAAAAAATGAGAAACCAAAAAAAACAAACAGTTACCTTTTAATGGCACATGAAAGATCTATACACAATAGCATGTACATGAACATCGGGATTGAAAATGAAGAGGATAATATACGAACTTACCGACAGCAACCTGAATCACCAGTGACCGATGGCGGATACAGCCTTCGCCATTTTTTCTTCCGTCACCATGGTACCCCTTGGGGCAAGAACATGTATAATTCCCTTGCAAGTTAGTACAAATATGTGTGCAATTGTTGTTTACAGTTGCATCTGTACATTCATCAATGTCTGGAAAAGAACAGAAACATAGCAAATTAGTAAGAAACCTCAGTAAACTTTCTAATTTGAGAGGGAAAAAAAAGAAACAGAATAGAGACAGTAAATAAATACCTAGGCAACCATTAGGGAGGTATGGGTTTCCACGGTACCCGTCCAAGCACGTGCAGAGGTACCCATATCCATTGTCCGGATCATAACAAGTGCTGTTTCCTTGACATGCATTCTTGGTACTCTTTTTTACTTCGGCGCAGCTACTTTTCCCTATACTCCAGTCAGCTACCATAGGAAGCTTGTCAACGTACTTCAGATCCTGAAGATAACTTCTAGAAAAATTGAACTTCTTTTTTTCAATAACGAAAGCATAGCTGCAGGGGCTGAAGTTCAAGATACCTTCATGATTTTTCTGGCTAGAAACTGTTAAGTAAAACTGATTTACTCCCTTGGCAAGGGATGTTTGACAGCAACCTATGCCAGAGCATGTATCATTAGGTACATAGTTTAAGCTGTTACATAAGGACGTGCATCCTACCTCGTATTCGTTTTCAGTACTATCAGCTGCTTTCAAATTGCCGGTGAGGGATGCCACAGTATCGCAACCAATGGACACGAACATATTGTCAGCATCAGAGATAATGAAATTGGCGAGCTTAAATGAGGGTATGAATGTGAGAGTTCGTCCTGATGCATTATAGCAATCCTTGGCTATTAATTTCTCGATATGCAGCTTTCCTTGGAGTGTTATTTCCGTGACGTTTATAGTACTTGTGTTGAGAAATGCTTTTGGAGGGTTGAAAGAATGGTTGCAAGTTATGAGGAACTCGGGGCCGTAGTAGCAATCTTTTCTGGTGCCAAATGGATATGGGATGCTAACATTCCCACATCTATCTTGGCATCCAGGCTTCGCTATAGGAAACTCTGTTGCTGCTGTAACTGCTGCTAACAACACTACTCCTATTATTGTGAACTGTAAGGCCATTCCTCGAATTCTCATGACAGCTACTTTTCTGTTTAATTAGAATGGAGTCGGGTGGTACGAAACTCTCTATGGCAGCTAGCCTTTTTTATAAAGCAAATTACCACGATATTGGTCGATGGAAGACCAAGTTATTAGGCTTGTATGCCAGTTGTGATATACGTGACTGGATATCTAAAAGAGCGTGGGGTAGAGGACTTGCAAGCAAGAACTTACTAGAATTGAAGCTTTTTTATTCTACTAAGTTTTTGTATTTTAAAAATATTTTTAAAATAAATTGAAATTTTTTTTCAAATTAATTTTTTTAAATATTTTCAGATTGTTTTAATATACTAATTCTAAAAATATTTTTTAAAAAATAAAAAATATATTTTTAATATATTTTTAAATAAAAAACATTTTAAAAAACCATTCATATTACCTCTGTTGCACTGTGAATTATCTTCTAAGTCTCAAGCCACCTAATTTTAAATATGGAAATGTCAGCACATTTTTTCCTTGGAAAATCTCATTAAAAAATCCCCAAACTGTGAGGTTAATATCACTTAGGTCCTCGTGTTTTCTTAATTTCAAGAAATATCATGGCAAATTAATTTCAAGAAATTGCATGGCAAACAGAGTGGATGTGCGACCTTGACTTGATAGGTAACCTTTTAAAGTCAGCTATGAGTCCACCTTCACGGTCTTATCCTGCGGGGCCCACTTGTGGAATTTACATGCACCTGCCGTGTGGGAGAGGTTTGTGTACGAGTAGCTGTCTGCTGAAAATCAAACGCTGGTGAAACAGTTAACGAATTATCTCACCCGTGACACAAACCCTTTGAAATTAAAATCAACTGTTTTAGCCCGAAGGAACACATGTTACTTGGCCATTGAACCTTTGCTAATCTCTCACAATCAACAAAAGTGAATAGATTCTTGAAAAAAAATCGAGAAACAATCTCTAGTGGGGTGCTTTTATAGAGAATATGGTAGCCTGAAAGAAAGTAATGTGAAAAAGAAAAAGTTTTTTCTTTTTAAATAAAAAGTTGTCATCTCAACTTCCTTTTACTTTTCCTACTCTCATATTTAATCCTTTTGTAAACGACCAAACTAACTTCTTCTCTGCAAAGTCAAGAACTAAATTCTTGCTGATATTTAGCAGTGCAACATTAAGAATCTCACCAGCCTGATAAGCTAAAACTAAGCAACGATGAATGCAACCGGATTTTGCAGTGCTTCTTTTAGCAGTGCAACATTCTTGCTGATATCTTGTTGAGCTAGTGCTTCTTTCACTGCATCCAATTCATCTATTTTAGAGCTAATACGATGAATGCAAGTCTCTCTATTCCTAAGACAAGAACTCAATTAGTCTGGGTATTTCATTCTCACGGATGTTTCTGTGATATTAATCTTCAGTCAACATGCTTCAAAATTATAATTAATTTCTCCTGAAAATTTAAATGCGTTTAAGTCTCCTCTCTTTGCAAACCTGGTAAAGATTTTCTTGTCCCTTGCTTTGAATTCGATTAATACAAGACGTAGACAAGGGAGATATAACCAATTTCAAACCCGTTTCATTAGCAAGCCTAAATCAAAGGCTTAGAATTCGTCTCAGCATGTTTAAAATTCTAGTAATGGTGGCGATTTAAAGTGTTTTTTCTTTAGAAATTTATTAAAATAATTTTTTTTATTTTTAAAAAATTATTTTTTACATCAACACATCAAAACAATATAAAAACATAAAAATAAAATTATTTTAAACAAAAAAAATTTAAAAATTTAAAAATCACAGTTTATAACACATTCCCAAACACTTCACAAAGAGCAAACGTGGTTTTAATTTTATATAATCTTTATATAATCTATAATACTCACCAGGAACTAAAATTAGCTTTTAAAAGTTCATGCATGGCAAAAACCTGAGGTGCCAAAAATAATTGCTCTATCATAGCAATTTCAATATTATTTCATTATTTTATTATGTAAAAATTAGTTTAAGATCTTATATATTTTTATTAACACATATGATATTTATTATAGTTTATTATAAGTAAATATTGATTTTCTTGATTCACGCTTATATTTTTTATTCGATGTCAAAAAAACACATTAATAATACCTACACATTAATTCTTTTACATTAAAAAAGAAAATTATTTGATATATAATGAGGCAAGTTGAATAAACATGTTAAAACTTTGTTTTTTTATATTTATTGGCATATATAGTTCTCAATGTATTTAATTAAGTGAATGTATAGGTTTTTTTATTTATAATTATGATAAAAATAAAATTTGGAAGCTTGCATATTTAATTTTTTTATAAAAAATATTTATCCGACTTGCGACGAAACACATATATAAATAGTATATACACCAGAGGAATTGGGTTTTAACCAGAGCAGTGGTGGGGGTACCCTTCTCTGCCTAATTGATTGTGATTGCTGCTTTTGATGATTCCTACTGATGGGTGTATTTATTATATCTTCGACATGCCTCTAATTTGATCCATTAGCAATCCCTGGACTCCTGAGATTTAATTGGTGATTTCATTAGCTGAGAAATGCATTCCTTAAAAGACATGAATTTTATGGTTTGGTCAAAATAAAACTCCAAATATCTCTACTGCCTTGATTTCTAAATACCTCAACAATTTCAGTATCGAACTGAATTTGTTATACAGTTTTGTAGCTTAAGATTAGATTAAAAAAAATGTTCAATAATTTCTCAATAGAGGTATGATAATGGATATTCAGAAATTGAGTTTATGCTATATTCATACTTTATCTATTACTTATTGAGTTATGCATCAGGTTTAAAGTATTCATTCCGATATGCATTATCTAAATACTAAGTGTAATATATATACACTTGATGCATGCATATTAAAGGATAAGACTACAAAAATGTGGAATCAATTTCTTTATTAAGAACTACAATGATCAACGTTAGATTTATTTTTTTTTAGTTTTCACCGGCAAGAAAACTTGAATAATGATTGTGCCTTCACTGATTTCTTTTTTTGCGGTTGTCTAAATGTCGGGGCGACGATAAAAATTTCCTTCCCAGAGACATACAATCGAAGTCCTTGTCAACGAGCATGGCATACACCAGAATGTTTGTCCAGCAATTTTTTTGCTTTCAGAGGGAGATCACCGGGAATATTACATTGCAAAATGGAGGTAGGATAAAGAGTTTCAATGCGGGTTGAATATTGGACATACTGTCAGAAATTCTTCGTCTTTTAAAATTACAGGACCACTATAACAAAAACAGAACTGGACTGAAATATAGAAAAGAAAAGCATTGCCATGGCGCAAGCTATTATTCAAAGCAAACTATCAAGCGAAGCTGTGACACTAGAATAAAATGTTCATCTGCCACCATCCAGTGATTGCATTAAATAATTCTGTAAACTGTGATATCCAGCACTTGTACCAGCCATTTCCTCAAAACGAGCAGTTTCCACTGATTTACCAAGCAAGTACTCTGTCTCTTCTACATTTGATTCGTCATTAGTCCAAGGATGTTTTGCAGATGTTCTTAGCCCCTCTAATTCCATTGCGACCTTCTTCATGTTAGGTCTTTCCTCTCCTTTTACTCTTAAGCACTTCTTTGCAATGTTGGCAACTTCCTTGAGCTGCCTAATATTATCCTGGTTCACCATGCAATCCGGAAGAATATGGACCAGGCGATCTTCTTTCAGTGCACAAAGAAAATACGATGATAAATTCCTCTCCCCCTCAGGCTTATCGAAGGAAATTGCCTTCATCCCAGTTAGTAGTTCCACAAGAACCACTCCAAAACTGTAAACATCACTTTTGTCCGTCAGTTGGCTTGTGTGCAGGTACTCAGGGTCTAAGTATCCTAGAGTACCTTGCACCATCGTTGACAACTCAACTTGATCCAACGGAATTAACCTAGAAGTGCCAAAATCTGACACTTTTACCGTGTAACTGTTGTCCAGGAGTATGTTTGTAGACTTGACATCCCTATGAATGATTGGCACAGAAGCTGCGGAATGCAAATATGATAGAACACCTGCAGTTTCAGAAGCTATCTTTAAACGGATTTCCCAGGTGAGGGCCGACACCTTACTCTTGTCGTGAATGTGGTCATAGAGGGTGCCATTTGCAACATATTCATAAACTAGTAATGGGACTTCTGTCTCCAAGCAACATCCTAGAAGCTTCACCACATTCCTGTGATTGATTTGGTAAAGAACAACCACCTCATTGATAAACTGCTCGATTTGACTTTGATCGATTGTTTTGGACTTCTTGATTGCAACAGTTCTTCCATCTGTTAAAGTTCCCCTGTAAACTGTGCCAAAACCTCCACGGCCAAGAATTCTACTTTCATGGTACTTGTCAGTTGCTTTCTCGAGTTCTTCAGCTGTAAAGATTTTTGCCGTTTCTGTAACGGATCCTTCCCTTCTTGATAGCTGCTGCTCCAGCATTAGACCACCGTTTTGCCTAAAGAACTTCTCTTTGAGCTTCATTAACTTCCATTTATTGTATCCCCAGTACAGCCAAGTAATTCCCATCAACAAAGATGTCAGCACCACTACAATTCCTGCATGTACAAGGATGTTGAAACATTAATTTGTAATTAATTATGTACATTGCAGATATGAAAATTCGTCCAAATTGAGCAGGTATACCCGAATGGTTAAGATCATAGGGGGAATTATTGCAATTTTTTGCTTCTGTTTAGCTAGTAAACCTTTCGATTTAATAAGAAATATTTGATATCATGTATAAAAGGTGGAGAGAGAAAATTTCCCATCAAGAAGTTCTGGTTGAAATGATCCCGCGGCTATATAGAATAAATTAAAAACGAGTACATTTGTAGTGGATTTGACTTTGAAACGTTGTGGGTTTTGAAGTTCCAGAGTTTATATGGATCAAATTAGATTCCTCTCAGTTTTGTTTTCTGAAATACCAAGGGCTGCAAATTTGAGACGAAATAAATCTAGAATAGTGTCTGCATATTTCAAGTCACTTTTGCATCGCCAGCTACTTCAAATTTTATTGATAAAATAAATTCTAGCCAATGCTCGGACATCCGGTCAAGCATTTATCACACTACTAACTGCATGAATTTCAGTATATACTTTGAAAATGTAAGAATCCTGAAAAGAAAATTAACAAAAATCTACACTCGATTCCTGCTACAAGAGGCCAGTATGAGTATTAAACTTAGGTCTCTGATAGAGGGAACCATGTGTTAGATTCAGGTGTCTAAGTTCAGGTTCAAATAGAAGTAGTACTGTGATATAGTTTTAATAATACTGACCATCACAGCCTTATCTAAATAACAAGAACTAAAAATTGGCATATGTATATATCCTATCCAAATAAAAAATGAGAAACCAAAAAAAAACAAACAGTTACCTTTAATGGCACATGAAAGATCTATACACAATAGTATGTACATGAACATCGGGATTGAAAATGAAGAGGATGATATATGAACTTACCGACAGCAACCTGAATCACCAGTGACCGATGGCGGATACAGCCTTCGCCATTTGTTCTTCCGTCACCATGGTACCCCTTGGGGCAAGAGCATGTATAATTCCCTTGCAAGTTAGTACAAATATGTTTGCAAGTGTTGTTTACAGTTGCATCTGTACATTCATCAATGTCTGGAAAAGAACAGAAACATTGCAAATTAGTAAGAAGCCTCAGTAAACTTTCTAATTTGAGAGGGAAAAAAAAAAGAAACAGATTAGAGACAGTAAATAAATACCTAGGCAACCATTAGGGAGGTATGGGTTTCCACGGTAACCGTCCAAGCACCTGCAGAGGTACCCATATCCACTGTCAGGATCATAACAAGTGCTGTTTCCTTGACATGCATTCTTGGTACTCTTTACTTCGGCGCAACTATTTTTCCCTATACTCCAGTCAACTACCATAGGAAGCTTGTCAACTTTCTTCAGATCCCAAAGATAACTTCTAGAAAAATTGAACTTCTTTTTTTCAATAACGAAAGCATAGCTGCAGGAGCTGAAGTTCAAGATACCACTATGATTTTTCTGGCTAGAAACTGTTAAGTCAAAGTGATTTACTCCCTTGACAAGGGATGTTTGACAGCAACCTATGCCAGAGCATGTATCATTAGGTACATATTTTAAGCTGTTACATAAGGACGTGCATCCTACCTCGTATTCGTTTTCAGTACTATCAGCTGCTTTCAAATTGCCAGTGAGGGATGCCACAGTATCGCAACCAACGGACACGAACATATTGTCAGCATCAGAGATAATGAAATTGGCGAGCGTAAATGAGGGTATGTTTCTGAGAGTTCGTCCTGATGCATTATAGCAGTCCTTGGCTATGTATTTCAAAATATGCAGCTTTCCTTCGAGTGCTATTTCCGTGACGTTTATATTACTTGTGTTGAGAAATGCTTTTGGAGGATTGAAAGTATGGTTGCAAGTTATGAGGAACCGATGGTCGTAGTAGCAATCTTTTTCCGTGCCAAATGGATATGGGATACTAACATTCCCACATCTATCTTGGCATCCAGGCTTCGCTATTGGAAACTCTGTTGCTGCTGTAACTGCTGCTAACAACACTCCTATTATTGTGAACTGTAAGGCCATTCCTCGAATTCCGATGACAGCTACTTTTTCTGTTTAATGAGGATGGAGTCGGGTGGTACAAAACTCTCTATGGCAGATAGCCTTTTTTATAAAGCAAAGTACCACGATATTGGTCTAAAGCAAAGTACCACGATGTTGGTCGATGGAAGACCAAATTATTAGGCTTGAATGCCAGTAGGGATATACGTGACAGAATATCTAAAAGAGCGTGTGGTAGAGGACTTGCAAGCAAGAACTTACTAGAATCGAAGCCTTTTTACTCGACTAAGTCAAGCCCCCTAATTTTGAATATGGAAGTGTCAGTACATTTTTTCCTTGAGAAATCTCATTATAAAATCCCCAAACTTTGAGGTCAATTTCAATTAG
>Ga0325411_1008424_pt1 | contig 11166 bp, 13 predicted proteins | sample PopdelMetagenome_13_FD_206181 | JGI IMG/M metagenome (GOLD analysis project Ga0325411, IMG submission 206181) | Populus deltoides microbial communities from Bellville, Georgia, United States - Xylem-PdIQD-R4 | ecosystem: Host-associated > Plants > Phyllosphere > Stem > Wood/Secondary xylem...
AATATAATATAATATAATATATATTTAAAAAAATATATTTTTAATATTAGCACATCAAAATAATTAAAAAATATATTAAAAAATTAATTTGAAGTAATTTTTTTTAAATATGGTTGTATCGCAATAATAAACATTATTTTAAATTCCTAACGAATTGTGTTTTAGCCTAACAGTGGCTCCTTCATTTCAATCAATTTTTCATTTATTATCACTCTCATTTCACCATCATGTTTTTTTTATCGCCAAATAGCTAAACTAGGAAATGTTTTTCGCAGATATACATCGTTTTTTTATTATTATCATTCAGGGATCAAATCTTCTAGTTGATTGTATGGGTTCAACTACAGCAAGAACAAATGCACATACGTCTTCAAGCCTTCAAAGTTCGAAGTGCTCGTGAAGGCTATAACCACACAAAACAAGGCCCATTGGGCCAGCAGAGTTTCTAGCGCAGGCCGAGGCTGCAGGTTGGTTTAGGAATCGAGACGCTCTGCAACTATGACGAGATTCAACCACGTGGACCAACTGCGGCCTGATCAAATTTTCCCTCGCTAATTTTTCACACACCCAAATATTCCTGGACCCACGGCACCAAAAAATAAAACAAATCCCGCAGAATGCAGATTCGTCCACAGGAGAAAGAAGTTAAAAGAAGAATTAGAATCGCAAAGCAAACTTTCCTTGTTCCTTCAACCAACCACTCAACGATTCGGTTACAGGGTCTTGTTACGCCGAGAATTTGTGAGCGCTTTTCTCTCTTAATCAACACTCTCGCAACTTGTTTGATTATGCTAATGTTAAATAATTATTTTAATGGTTAAATAAAATTTTAGATGTAATTTATATTATTTTTTAATATATTTTTTAAATTTAAAATTTATATATATCTAGTTTATTTTATATTTAAATTTTATTAAATAAATAAAAATAATAAGATTTAAACTCATAATTATTTAATTACCAAAACTTTAATAGCACGGTACTCAATTTAAAAACTTCAACTATTAAATAAAATTTAAAATAATAAGAATCCAAATTAATTTCCCTCTTTTGTTTATTTATATAGAGGGAGTGAGTGATTGAAGACTCAAAGCTAGTAGCTTCTAATCATGGATTCTCTCACCCCGGTTTCTCCATCTATTGTTCTCCCTCTCCCTCTTCGACGTCGTCGAGTCTTAACTCCGTCATCTTTCTCCGCTCATAACCACCGTCCTCTTCCTCCTCGGCTTTCTTTTCTCTATGGAATTTTCTACAAGGAGACGATTTTCTTGTAAATTAGCGAGCGGTAGTGGAGATGGAGATGAAAAAGAAGAGGACCACAACAACGATGATGGAAGTGAGGAAGTGGAGAGAGCGTTTCATACAGACGGCACAATTCCAGGGACTTCAAATGAGATTGTGAAGAAGGTGTCGTCTCGTGCTTATGATATGCGTAGACATCTTCAACAGAGTTTTGATAGTAGCAGCTATGATGGTAGTTACCTTCCTGATTAGTTCTGCCGTGTAGTTCTTCCTTATATATTCTGCCAACAAAGTTGATTCTAGCTAGCTTGCTAACTTTTAGCTGGTTTCTCTGAGACTTCTCTCCGTCCCTTTTGCTTTCACTTCTGTTCCGGTGCATGTTAAGTGGTTAATTGCTACTGCATGCGTGTTTTCTTGATTAGTGTGTTTTAAGTGTTTTAGACTCGAGAATTAAGCATTACATCACAGTTTTTTGGATTCTGAAGCTCGTTTTCGTTGCTCTAGTTTTTTTGAATGATGTATCATTTTGCATTTCTAGTGAAAAAAGAAAACAGAGGTTTAGTTATTGAACAACAACCAAGCCTCAACTGCGAACTAGTTTTCTTTCGTTCTTGTGAAGTAAAGAAATTAGGAATTTTGACAAATTTGTAGGCATTCTATAACTTCTTGCTTCATTGAGATCGAGTGAAGTGATGTATTTTCTGCATACCGAACTTGGTTTTTGAGGGAGGTGCTTCGGCCTCTCCCTCTTCTGTTTTTGTGGGAGAGGTGCTTCCGCTCTGCTGCTGAATGACACAACTCAATCTTCAGTAGCTGCCTGCCTGTATATGAAAGAGTTGCAATTGGAAATGTGGCACTGATCAGCGAGCAGTCTACTTTGGCCTCAAGTCATGGACTTCACGAGTTCATTATATTTTAGCAGCCTTTTGCAGCTATCCTTTATCACTTTACAAAAATTAAGAAAATTAAATAGAAAAAAAATAAAAATTTTCTTCTTTTAATTGGTGATATCAGCTTAATTGATGATGCTACCTGATGATCTCCAAGCTAAACTGGGGTGTTAGCTCGTATTAATCAACGTACTTGATAATTCTTCTTCGTGTTGTTGTTCTTTTGAGATGGTATTTCTTGCACATTCTTTAATTAATAGAATAAGACAGGTGGTTATGTTTCATGGACATTGACCATGAAATTGATGTTTAGAATTTCCAATTTAAGAAACCATCCTAAATGTGTGCTGGTGTTGGACTTGATACACTTTTTTAGCGTTAAAATTACATCTAAGATAAATAATGTGTTTGTTTGGTGCACAAAATCAAACAATCACTTTGCGTACGTGTTGTGTTAGTCTGAAATTGGCATTCCCTAAAGCATGCGAGAGCAATTGTCAATTTTGTCTTTCTTTCATTTTAACCTTGCCTCTTTGACTTGAGTCTTAGTCTTCATTTCTAGCACATAGTTCTCAGTGTCTGTAATCACTACTCTCATCAGTTTGCTTGAATTTGAGTATCTCATGTATTCAACTATATTGGATTCTCATTGATGTCTGAGGATTGTTTCACAGATACTTGATTACTTTTATCTTATGAGTGAGTGTTTTTGGAAGCACAACTCCCTTAATGAGAGCGGGACCGAAGACCATTTGGTAAATGGATACATTAGTACATTCTTACGTATTGCTTTGATTAAATCTGCAGTTGTATTGATTTATGAAGTCCTTTATTTGCTTTTTTCACAAAGCTTCACCAAATTTCTCCCTTATCATTCTTATTCAGTTCTGGATGCCAATCCATGGAGAGAAACCTCAAAGCTAGTGTATGTACTCACTCAAAGAGAAAACCAGTTGTGCTCAAGGAAAACTCGAAGAAATCGCAGGTTTAAGTTGTTTTAGTACCTTGTATTCTCCTGAGTAACTGTTAGAATTGTCCGAGCCCAAACTCAGGTTTTGCTTTTGAATCAGTGAAGTTGAGAAGGTGCTTGGGCTACTTTTTTCCGAAGGGGGAAAGTGGACTTCGGAAATAGGAAGTCAGGCTAAACAGTCGAGGAGAGGGACAAAGTTCCAGATGCTTGTGGAGGATGTTAGGGAGAGTGCTTGTAAATGTCCGATTATATTACTTGTTGAATTTTCTGCAATGCTAACCAAATGCTTCAGCAAGATTAGCATAAGATTGGTCGTGCCTGAATGCATTTAAGCCAACTGCTAGTATCACTGAACTTCTTAGGTGGCCTTTTTTGTTTCTATCACGGGGTATGTCATTTCAAATTATTCCTTACATGTTCATTGTTCAAACGTTACGAGTGTGCTATCACAAGTTATGGTAACAAGTATCAAGTCCTCACTTCTACCCCCCTGATCAGATGCTTTGGAAACTAGGATAACCTTGCATGCCACTTCCTGTGAATTGTTGTACCAGGTCTCCTTATTTATTTAAGATCCCACTGAGTCTCTGGTTGCTTAGCCAAAGATACAAACTCTTCACTCTTGCTGCAGGTTTTTGAAGATGAAAATGAAGCTGTGGGGGAGGTCAAGGTTGTGAAGGTGTTGCTGAAATCGAAGCCTCGTCAGTAAGAGTCTTGAGCAAACTTTTAATCCCACCAAAATCCTGTTGCAGCTTATAGATAAGGTATCTAATGGTTTCCCTACTTTTCCTTCTGGTATTAGATCTTTTTCGGAAAATGAGGGCTCATGCTGTTCTATTTCGTCGGGGTAGGAAACCTCCTCTACCTCAAAGCCTTGAGCTTAACTTGAGGGCTCGTAAGCGGTCCCGTGAAGACCAAGAGGACTTGGTTTACATGAAGGAATCAGAAGATTGGAAGTAAATATTGTATTGTACATCAACGTCTGCAATTTATGTAGAGGAACATGGTTTACATGTTGTCATTTCTTTTTCAATCTATATAGAAAGAAGTTGAAATTCAAAACGCGTCTTGATTCTTGGGAGTTGATGTGATCATATAAACGGAATTGGAATATCTAAAGGTGGCATGTAATCATACGAAGTTGCTAGACATTGAATTCTTTCCTCTCTTTTTTGGTGGCGGTTAGTTGGTAACAATAGGGGCTGGGATCTCACCCAGAATAAGTGGACTGGTATGGCAACTTGCTCTTTCTGTGCAGTTTATAGATCTGATTCGTTATTAAGGCTAGTCAACTTGCCTGTTTTAGAATAAAAAACAACAATTTGCTAAAAATTTACTATCAATTTGGGAAACTCTTATGAACTGAAGTTTGAATTATAAGGGGAAAAAAAAAACTGGATCTTGACAAGCTCCAAACACTGCTGCTCCTTGTTTGGATGTATTATTCAATGCACGGTTGAAAGGTAGAATCATGAATAATAATTCATCTCAGACGAATCTTGTTTCTCAAGGCTCCCTTTGCACTTTCCATCTGTTATAGCCGCGCTCTTATCTTTATCTAAAGGCATTAACGTTTCCTTTCCATTCCAGCCAGAAGTTGTCGAGAAAAAAAAAATTGTTTAATTTTAATATTAATGTTGCTGGCCGTGGTGTATATACTATTATTACATCCATATTATCACACGTGAATGAAGGAAAGGTATTGGGCTCAACCCCAAACCCTAGAATTAATTGTTTTCTTTAGTAAGATAATGGGTACGAAGATGGGTTGATTCCATACCCGACAGGGAACATCGCCCTCAGAGGACCCCTCCCCCCAAACATCTGGAGGGATCCCCACCGGGACCGAAGCTAAGGGTACTTTATTGAGTGGAGCCCACCAAAGGGCAGTAAAAAAAAATAATTCGAACCCAAGATCGAGGATGAACGAGCGCCTACTTTGGGGGGCACCTTACAATTAATTGATCGTTGGTAAACACGGCTACCGTCCTAATCCAAACCCCTAAAATCCCAATTAAAAAAATATAGTTTCATGATATTTATTATTCGCCCTGCGGCTAGATCTTTAAAAATCGACACGGTCCTCACTCCTCACCGCCCCAGCTACGGCCGGTATTTTGATCTGAGAATATAAAACGAGACACCGAAGGGAGATGATCGAGGAAAGAACGAGGGGAAAAAAAAAAGCAGAGAGAGGGAAGCGAACGTTTCATTTTCTGTTGAAAAAGTAAAAAGCGGAATAACGGATATAAACCTCCGCTTTTCTTTATAGAATTCCCTCCCCTTCCAATTTCCCTCTCCATTTCCCACTCTAAAATAAATTTCATCCACACGCATTCAAAGCAATATTAACAAAACCAGAATCACTCTTCTTCTTTCCCGATCCTGATCCCGATCTTCCTTCTCATGAGCTCCGAGACTCCATCCTCCGTCGCCGACACTTCCACGGCTGGAATTTCTTCTTCGTCTTCGTCGTCTTCGACGGCAGGCAAGCAGAAGGAGAAGGCGAGAGTGAGCAGGACGTCTTTGATACTGTGGCACGCCCATCAAAACGACGCCGCTGCCGTCCGGAAGCTTCTAGAGGAAGATCCATCTCTCGTTAGTGCTAGGGATTACGATAAACGGACTCCTCTCCACGTGGCATCTCTCCATGGATGGATCGATGTCGCTAAGTGCTTGATTGAGTTTGGTGCCGATGTCAACGCCCAAGATCGCTGGAAAAACACGGTATCATCATCATCATCTTTCCCTGCTCTTTTGGATGCCGTTTCATTTGCCTGTTTTGTGTCTTTTTGATATGCATGGGAGTGCGCTTGTGGTGGTTGCAGTTGATAAGTTGTCATGTAAATTTGGATTTTCTGTCATTGCAGCCATTAGCTGATGCAGAAGGAGCTAAAAAGCACAGCATGATTGAACTTTTAAAATCATACGGTGGCTTGTCATATGTGAGTACAGTCCTTCTCCAATCCTTTATTGACACATGTTTCTTTGTCTCATTGATGATAAAATAAAGAATTTTGTTTCTTGGGGATATATGTTTATTCTACAATCAGTGATGAATTAACCGAGGAACGTGCTAGCCATGTTTCACTGTTTTCACCATAACTAGTGTTAGCATTTGTAGCTTTGGAGGTTTCTTGCTGGATATTTTTAACGTATTGTTTCAGTTCATAGCATCCAACATTCGGGATTTGGGCGTTTTAGATCGCCACTGCTAATATGATCTATCGTATTCGGCAGCATACTATTGTATAAACCTATGGGTACAATGAAATTATGTAGCTCTTGATTGTTGGGCATTTATTGGTGGATTAATTGCAAGCTAATTACTTTACACCATGTAATAGAAGGGGAAAGCTTTTACCCTTTGCTTTATCACTCAAGAAACGACCAGCCTAGCAATTTTCCAGCAAGACTGGCGTGTAATGAGTGCTACTCTGTGTTGGCATTGGTTATTGACTGTTTTTTGGTTATCTGGTTCTTTTCATCAGCTGTAACTAATGTGTAGTGACCCACTGTGGCAATTTGTTTGATAACTCAATGTTCCTTCTCAATACTCCAATGCCGTATGCTTTGTGCTTTGCTGTCATATACTTTATACAAATATAATTGCACATCACTCATTCTGTGTCTTTTAATTGCCTGTATTAGAGCTAACTTCGTTTATTCAAATTGCAGGGACAAAATGGAAGCCATTTTGAACCAAAGCCTGTTCCACCCCCTCAACCAAATAAGTGTGACTGGGAAATTGAACCTTCTGAGCTGGACTTCTCTAACTCAAACATTATTGGAAAGGTTTGATTCTATTACCCAGGATCAATTATACAGATAATAGAATGTCTAAAGTTGACAAACTATTGTATTAATAAGTTTGAGTATAACTGGGAAATCGTTATTTGATGTTTTTGGATGGTCAATCCTGTCAAGTTTTTAGTGGACATTATAAAACTGTTCCATGTGTAGAAGTTCTGCAGCAGTTTGATGCATGTTAGAGTTCGTGTCTTTTAAACAGTGTCTTTTATTATGATAAAATTACCTTTACTGTTCTAATCTTGCCTTATATATGCATAGCCATCTCTCAACAAGCAATCGTAGTTTAAGCTTGTATTTGACTTGAATAAAGGGAATAACTTTTTCGGGTAGAAGATCTTAAGTAAGTTTTGGTTAATATGTTTTCTTTTTCCATTTTACACTGTTGGTGTATATTTTTTGCATCTGACATCTTTGCTTCATTCTAATGTCAAATGTTTGAACATTTGGGGCACGACTTTCAGGTTCTTGGTTTATTTTCTCCAAATATATCTTCTAATTGTAGCTTATTCTGTTAGGGATCTTTTGGTGAGATTTTGAAAGCATCTTGGCGTGGAACACCTGTAGCTGTTAAACGCATTCTTCCATCCCTCTCAGACGATAGATTGGTGATGTAAGTCCTTTCTTTGTAACGTTTTCCTATTGTTGAATTGCGCGTGTGTATTACAGTTGCATTTCCCTTGTGTGTTTGTTAAACATTTTTTCATTGTGAATAAAAACTTTGGGTGATTTATAACATGAATTTTGATCTCATACCAAAACAAAAGATGGCATCAACATCAACAATCAGGCTTAATATGTGAACTTCTTACTTTGACCAATAATTTATTTGTTTTCCTATTTGCTTATGCTATATGCTACGAACCATATCATAGCAGTGAATCAGAAACAGGTAGAAGATAGGATTGATGTATTTTTTCACTCAGAAAGGATGAAGTTTATTCTAGATTCTATAGTTTCTTCTGATATTGACAAACCTCCACTTTCTATTGAAATTAAAAGAGAATTTCACTCAAATGGGGACAATATTTCAATATCTTGATCAATCTGGTGCCTTTTGTTGCTGCAATACACTTTCTTTTTCTCTAGTTTTTTATATTGTCAATTTGTCAACTCTTCTTTCACTTTACTGGTTCAGTCAGGACTTCAGGCATGAGGTTAATTTGCTAGTCAAGCTTCGTCATCCTAATATAGTCCAATTTTTGGGAGCAGTCACTCAGAGGAAGCCTCTTATGTTAATTACTGAATATCTGCGAGGGGTATATGACTCAATATCTGTTTGTTATTCCAAATTTTGGATTCTCTTTGAAAAAGGTTTTTTTTATCACTGATTAACTTTCTAAGCCAATCTTGATCTATTCATGTGGTGACACAGGGTGATCTTCATCAGTACCTCAAGGAAAAGGGCGCGCTAAGTCCATCAACAGCCATAAACTTTGCACTGGACATTGCCAGGTACATAAAAGCTTCTATACTTCTGTATTTGCTATAGGGGAAGGAGCACCTTTCTACCCATTTATCTGGTTTGTTGTAGCTGCTAGACCATGCTTTCATTTTATAGGTGTGCATGAATACCTAAAAGAGCTCATCTCCCAGGGAAGCTAATACCTTTGCTGTTAGAATCCAATTCATTGGGTTTTCAGAAAATAAGGGAGTTTGTGAATTGACAAGGGTAGTAACATGACTCAAGCATAGCAGAACCTCTCCACTTTCTGAGTTGTACCAGTAAATTGTTTAGTATTTATTCTTTCATTGATAACATTAGTTTTTCATTCAACTGTTCAAAATTGTTGGATGAGATTCTCTTATAATTTTTTTAATATAAGATCATTTTAGTGAAGCTAATTACAATTAATTAAATTATCATTCTTTTTCAAATATTTTATAGATCAAGGAAGCTATGCTTGTCATATAATTTCTAATCAAAACCCCCTTTTCTCCTTCTATGTCTTCTTGGTTTGGGCCTCTTGTAATCAATTGTTCTACTCACCAGAAGATGCTTTTTGGACCCTGTGAGGGCAATATGGTCCTATTCACATCACATGTGCCTTCTCTTCCTTCCTAGCTGCAGTTACTTGGTGACACTTTAATAATAGGAGTATTTTGTTCAGGTCCAACTACCTGAACGTTCCTAGTTTTTCAGTCATATTTTTCAAGAAAGAAGAATGAGAATAATTGAAGAATCCTGCAAGTATCATTGTACTTGAATGTGAAGAAATGTATTCTTTGTTAACTTCCCTTGTTTTCCACGCATAGCTGCTTTGTGAAACATGCACAAGCCATGTAGCTTTGTGCAAATAGTATTGCAGTATTTCATTTGTTTGGGAAAATGAAGCATTAGAAAATTTGAAGTATTTTGAAGCATTGTCTCAGAAACTTTTATCCAAGTTATCGATGCAACCGGTAGTGGCTTTAACTGTCATGCTAATCTGAGTTCTGTTTATCTTATATGACCAGAGGCATGGCATGTCTTCACAATGAACCAAATGTCATTGTTCACAGAGACCTAAAACCAAGGTGAGCGAGTACAATTTTTTTAACGAAATCACGTGGACATATAATTATGCCTTATAGCTCTTCAGTTAATATTTCCATGCTTTTAACTGACGCCTTCCTATTTGAAGAACTCATGGCTAACAGACTTAGCTTTTCCTGACATGCAAAATGCATTTCTTAGATGTTTGAGCCCTTCCAGTATCGAGAATATGTACTTGATAGTTACAGCACCCACCCTTTTTTACCTGTTAATATTTGTTCTCTAAATCTCAGGAATGTTCTTTTAGTCAACTCCAATGCAGACCATTTGAAAGTTGGAGATTTTGGTCTAAGCAAGCTCATCAAGGTTCAAAACTCTCATGATGTGTACAAAATGACTGGCGAGACAGGAAGTTGTGAGTGTCTCTTGCATTTTTTTTTTTTAATAAAATATGATCTCATGCTTACTTCTTTCTTTCTTCCCTTTTTTTTTAACAAACAAAAGATCGGTATATGGCTCCTGAAGTTTTCAAGCACCGGAAATACGATAAAAAAGTAGATGTTTTCTCCTTCGCGATGATACTATACGAGGTAACTGTGATTCTGTTGAGTATAAAAATTAGAAATTTTGTATTCAAAACAATTCGTGATGTGTTATGTTCTTCATTGCAGATGCTTGAAGGGGAACCGCCTTTTTCGAATTTTGAGCCTTATGAAGCAGCCAAGTACGTGGCAGAAGGGCATAGACCGACATTTCGTTCCAAAGGATTCAATGTCTTCGAACTCAGAGAGTATGTCAGATTTAAGATGTTCTAAGTTCATTGGTTTTGTTTTTTAAATATTTCCTGTCTACGAAGGTCTACAGAAGTTCCACATCCTGTACCATTCCATAACATACTCCTAACTACTGATGGTAAATGTATGCGAGGGAAAGCGAAGTTGAAATTGGTAGGCATCTTCCAAAGCCAGTAAACCAAACTGCACTGCTAGATAGACAATAACTGATAAGCCATATCTAATTTGTCAAATGAATAGGGAACGAGTTTCATGGTTTTAAGTATTTGACAGTTACCCGAGAAGATAAAAAGAAAGAAGCTATTGATATAGTTATGAAATTGGGCATCCTGTGTCTAATAATTATCAAATCTTTCAGCATCATTCTTTATCTTGAACTGCCCTTCGGTTGTTCAACAACCAAAATATCAGTCCATGTCAATGCTCTATCTTCTTCAGCGGAGGTGTCTGAACCTTTGATTGCTAATTTTTTTACTGTTTAATGTTTTTAGATTGACAGATCAGTGTTGGGCCGCTGACATGAATAGAAGACCTACTTTCTTGGAAATTCTTAAGAGACTTGAAAAGATCAAGGAAAACTTGCCGACAGATCATCACTGGCATATATTCAATCCATGAACGAGGAGCACGATGAGAAGGTCAAATATTCTGGCCTTCTACCATTCCTGCCAGTCATATTCTGTACTCATGATTTGCGCCAGTGTTGTGGATAGATTTTGCTAAGAAGACATGAGAATAAGCGATATTCCATGTCCAGAGATTTTTAAAGCTTCTAGGTTGTATTTCTTGTGCAAGTTGTAAATGCTAGACTTCGTTATTGCATTGAAATTCATATTCTTTTGGTGGATTAATTATGGTTTAGTAGGTTAACCTAATGAATCTAATGAAATTTTATGTTTGAAACTCTTTTGAGTATCAAGATTTGAATTGAATTTTAAATGAAATTTAATCTCTAAAAATACTATAAAACTAGATCAGAGGTCA
>Ga0325411_1008425_pt1 | contig 11162 bp, 7 predicted proteins | sample PopdelMetagenome_13_FD_206181 | JGI IMG/M metagenome (GOLD analysis project Ga0325411, IMG submission 206181) | Populus deltoides microbial communities from Bellville, Georgia, United States - Xylem-PdIQD-R4 | ecosystem: Host-associated > Plants > Phyllosphere > Stem > Wood/Secondary xylem...
ATAAGAGGTATTCAGGAGTTAGCTGGGATCCAACTGTGGGTACATCTCCCACTCCATGTTCAAGAGGAGGAGGATTAAACCGCCATAGCTTCAAAAGAAGAGCAAATGCATTCAAAAACACAGCATGATTATTATTGGAGGCATGTGTTCCAACAGGAACACAGGCTTAGACGTACTTTTAATCCTCTTAGTGGAGTTTTTATGTATTGTTAATTTCAAAAGCGTCAAAGAAGAATGATTTATACCTCATGTATCCAATCCAATGCCCACTTAGCTTTCTAGCCACACACAAGGAATGTTTTCAATAGCATTGAACAACCTATGCTTCTCCTTGGAGTCCTTGATTGATATCTCCAGAAGCAAACTATACATCTTTGAAAGTGAGAAGCAGAAATTTTCCAAATCACACTTTGAATTATGGGTCTAAGTAGGTTTTGTTGGATTTTTAGCTGTGGTAGGTTTAAACTTAATTCTATATTAAAATTGAATCTGAAACATAATTATTATTTTCAGTAGCGGTTTTAAATAACCGCTAATAAAATTAAAGGTCTAGTGATTATTGACAACCGCTATTATCATTAATAATTATTAATAAAATTATATTTTTTAATAATTATTGAGTTAAAATTATATTATGTTAAAAATACTTTTCTTTTCTATGCTGTAATTTTTATCAAACTATGCGAGTTCGGTAAAGTACCTTGGATTTCAGGAAAACGTTGTCGTTTGAAGTAAAAAACCTAGTCTTTCCAGCCCAAAAAACTAAATAATTCAGTTTATAAGAAATGGATGGTTACACTCGTTTCCTTTGTTTTAATTTTTGTATTTTGATAGCAACGAACATGGGGTGCCAATGATGCGACGCTGTTAACGACACTCCTTTTTTTTTTTTTTTACAAACAAATAAAAATGAACGAGGTTATTTCTGTGCTAGGATAAAACAAAATTAAATATAAAAAATTATAAGTATATTATTTGTTATTTCACAAGTATTTATCATCAAATCAAATTATAGATTGAATGATGTTGCTTATAATCGGATCCTTGAATGGAAAAATAAAAACATGTTACTTGAAGAAAATAAGCTGAAAAATAACTTCTGTACTACAAAATCTATAATGAAACTTTTTGGCCTAAAATATCAAAAAAATTAATATATGTCTAAACTTTTGCATGTTGTACTCTGACAAATATGCAAATTTTAACGAGTGCGAAACCTACCAACATGCTCAATATAAACCTAATAATGAATATTAAGTTACTCAATCTACTAAATTAAAAAATCCAAATTTTTATATCACAATGAATACTTATGTTAATGAGTTAAATATAATAATGAGTACCAGTAGACATAAAAAAGTGGATGAAGATGATGAGATCGATTTTGAATTCAATGAAAAAAATGATGTTGGACATGATGATTAAAAAAATGAAAAGGAAGATTTTGATTAAAAGGTGTTGAGTTAATTTAAATGTGATATTTTATTGTATAATAAAATTATAATTGTGTAAGCTATTTGTTGTTACTTTATAATGCGATATATTTATATTTTATAGATGATGTTTTATGTTTTTTAAAGGAGATGTATAAGTATTTATATCTGGTTTTTTTAAGTTTAATTTAGCTTTTAAAAAGATACTTTTTTTTTTTATCAAGTTGAAGAAATATCTTTCTATATTTTTTTAAGATATATTTTCATAATATTAATTAGTGTGAAAAGAATTTCTTTTCATATTAGTCTTGTGATTATTAGTTTTTGTAAAAAAATAAAAAATCAGACTTGAATTGCGGTTTCAAAAGTCTACATATTATCCGCTATACATGTAATTATATGCATCAATCAAATATATTGTAAAATGAACTCGAAGATGTAGAACAATGTCTATATTGATAGCCATTTAAGACTTACTTGATTATTAATTTTATGATTCATGGATAATTAATCGAGATGCGTGTAAATTGATCCGGACACCTCACATGAATTTAAAAAAAAATTCAATTGATACAGTTACATTATAGTTTTATTCTTTTAATTACAACTATACAATATTTTTATATAACATGAAAATGACCCCATAGGAAATGCTATAAGTCGTTGTGAGTGACCAATGAAAATGCTAACGATAGGGAAGATGCAAAAAAAAATATTCTGATAATTAAATAATATTTTGAGTGATAAGTGGGCAGCATCACAGCCAATAACTTTATATTATATCTGCACATTCCTTGAATCTTGCCCTCAACTTCTCGCTCACTCTCGTCAGAATATTTCTGCTGTTCTCTGTTCCTTTGTCGAGTCAAGAAATAAAATGTTAGGACCTCCGTGCTGTGCAAACCCATTACAATTACAAAAAACAAAAAAAAAATCAATATATGAAAAGTCTACGACAGTGAAATCATCATTTTATCCTCTTCAATAAAATTATTTAACTAGTTACTAGAGATAAAATAATTTTTTTCATAAAGTTTATTTGTTTTTATCATACTAATTAATGATATATCAGTTTTTTTTATATTTTAAAAACATAATAAAATAACTTAAATACCTTTTAAAAAATAAAATTAGGGTCCTAGATTTTTTTTTGGTCTTTTAATGCTTCAATTGCACATCAAACCACTACATTGCCCCCACAAGAAAGAAAAATTGATGTCCAAGGACATTTTTATTTTTAGTTAGTGAAAGGCGCTCGTGTTTTTGGGCAACAAGTGTGGCACCTCTTGGTGGTAAAACACCATCTTTCAAGATGGTATTGAAAGTGTCACACTATTCTTTTCCCGGTGGTCTAACACATGCACAAAAGAGTAACAAGTGAACTTTGGTAAATTTTTTTTTCTTTTCCTCCCTCTTTTCTCTTCCATTTCCTTGGATTTCATGACAACCCTTTCAAAAATCAACTGTGTTATGTCTGTTTATATTTGTATCAATTTTAGTTTTTATAATTTTGATTGCTATTTGTTTTGTCTTTAAAGTTTTTTAAAGTTGATTTTTTTTAATTTCATCCCTCAACATTTTATTTCATTGATTTTTTTTATCCAATTTGATTCACATTCTTTTGATTGCTATTTTTTTATCTATTTTATTTTTTTGATTATGTCCCTCGTTATTTTCTTTCATTTAGTGTATACCAGATTTGATCCTAATTGTTTTGATTGCTTATATTTTTAATTTTTGATTATTAGAAATTTTGTTTCTTTTTAATATTGATTTGGTTGAAAATTTAGCTTTGTAATTTTTTTTTAGAACATTGTAGATTGTTGCAGTGTTTCCCCACATGGTTTTTTTTGTTTTTTTATTATGATTTTTTCCAAAATTATCTTTGTCGATTTTATTTTTTTAATATTGAGTTGGTTGAGAATTACAATTACAATAAAGCTAAATCATGTTGGGAAAGCACTGTATCTTTCCTCAAAAAACACTGTGGATTGCTACAATGTTTCCCTACATTGTTTTTTTTTAATCATAATTTTTTGTAAAACTATCTTTGTCGATTTTACTTGGGAAAACATTATAACTTTTCTCACAAAACACTAGATTGCTACAGTATTTTTCCTCATGGGTTTTGTTTTTTTTTCAAAATTGTCTTTGCCAATTTTTTTTTTTAATATTGAGCTGGTAGAGAGTTTAGCTTTGTAATTTTTTTCTTTTTATTAACAGAAAAGCTAAATCATATGGGAAAAGTAATGTCTCTTTCCTCGCAAAATACTGTGGATTGATACAAACCATTCTATTCAATCTCTAAGTTTTTGATCATCAACGTAATTTTTTTCCGTCATAGAATATTCACTGCATTATATCTTCAGTTTTTATTACTTATTTAATGCTGATTTGTAATTATAACACTGTTAAATATATTTGTTTTATAAACTCGTGGTATTGTGGGCCCATCTAGTTTGTTTCTAGATTGTTCATTGATTTTCAAATAAATTTTTTTGAAGTTTGCCATTTTTTCTCTATTTGACCAAGGTCCATTATATAGGCTGATAAGAGAGGATGTACCCAATCTCTAAGAGAAGTTCCATGCACTCCTGCTACTCATTTTCATCACGCGGAGGTGGGGTCTCTCGTACGCTTCCAAAGAAAATGGGAACACACTCGGCTACTAATGTCTGTCAATGTCAATCAAGATTGTTAAAATCGCGTTTTAAGTCGTAAAATCATATGATTTTACGAGTCAAAACATACTTTACGTGTTGAATCGCTTGAAAAAATCAAAAATGGGTGAAATCGGGTTGAATTAGGGTGAAATCGCAAAAATCGGATGAAATTGCGCAAAATCGCGATTTCAGGACCGATTTTGCGATTGTGCCAAAATGATGCGCTGAAACAAAATTCCCCCCTGGTCCAGCTGTCAGGCGCCTATTGACTGTGGAAATGCACAGTCACGCGACTGTCTTCTCTTCAATTAAGTCTTCACAAATCACAATTCACAAAATACTATTTCTATTTTCCAACCGAACAAATCCTTAATCGGCTAATCCCTAATCCCCTTATCTAATTAACCAACTGGGCACCGCCAAGTCGGTAACTACAAAAGCGGCAGCGACGATCTCCATTCTCCATAAAAGCGATCACGATCCAATCTTCACGCCTTCTCTTTCCTTAATGCTCACGATTCAGTCTTCACAGCGACGACGATCTCCTCAACCGCTCACGGCTTCGAGCTTCCTCTTCAATCTTCATTAACAGCAGCACGCCGGCAACGATCTCCTGCAGCCGATCTAGTCTTCACACCTTCTCTTTCCCATCTTCAACAGCAGCAGCCGTTCAGCCATCATCATCAACGACTCTTCACCGAAAGTTCATTTTGCCTTCATCATCATCATCACTGCAGTAGTTGAATTTGCCCATGTAATAGATTTTTATTTTGCCCTGTTAACTGTTAGTTTGTTACCCATGTAATAGATTTTGATTTTGCCCAGTCCTGTAAATTGTATATGTATAATGTTGAATTGAATTGAATGGAATGGATGGACTGAATAGAAAATTAGATGGATTGAATAGATCGGGTGAGAAAATTGTTGAATTGAATGCCACACTGCCACCGTATATATCTTGACTGAATTAATAGTATAAATCGGGTGAAAATTGGACTGAACACTGTTGAATTGGACTAAATTGAATGTCATTTCAATATTATAGGACTGAATTGAATTAAATTAATGGGATGAAAATTGGACTGAAAAGTGTTGAATTGGACTGAATTTAATGTCATTTCAGTATTATAGGACTGAATTAATTGGATTGAATTAATGGGGTAAAAATTGGATTGAAAATTGTTGAACTATGTATGAATTTTTAAGGTGCTTGAACTATGTATGAATTTTTATTTGAAGCATGAATTTTTTGTTAATGTATTTTAAAATTCCTTACGATTTTACGATCCGTTTTTACAATCCGAGTTTGTATTGTAGTTTCCGTGCCGTGTTAAAATCACAATTTTAACAACCTTGATGTCAATCACGCCATGGAGTGTTAGCACTTAGCAGTGCGTTTGAAATTGTATTTTGTTTTAAATGTGATATATAAAAAAATTAAATTAATATTTTTTATATAAATTCAACATGTTAATACCAAAAATTAAAAAATATATATTTTGATACATTTTCAAATAAAAAATTATTTTTAAAAATATTTTGCATCATAATATTAAAGACACATAACACTTGCATGCATCAAAGTTTTCTATTCCAATTTAAAGATTAATCTAAAAAAGGTCTAAATAATTAAATTATTAGGTCAAATAAATGAATCATTAAGTCATATCAATTATATGTTGTTTATTATTTTTTAAAAATATTTAAGGTGTTGACTCAATTGAATTTGGATTGAATTTGATTAAATTATAAATTCATAAATTTTAACTATTTAATATATTTTTTTGTTCCATTTAAAATTTTACTTGCATCAGGTCTTAAGTCATGATTTATAAATTAACTTGTTAGGCTAAGAGAGTATTTAGTATTGTTACCACATTATTGTCTTTAAAAGAATTTAAAATTTTTATTTTTTTGCTTTAATTTTTTTATTATTTTGATGTATTAATATTAACAATAAAATTGAAAAATAAAAAAAATATTATTTTAATAAAATTTTTAAATAAAAATACTTTAAAAAATAATAAATATCGTGATTTCGTATTAATTTAACAAGTATGGCTATTTGCATTTGTGGACAAGCGCGTGGAATAGACAATCTACAAGAATTATTCTTATATTTTATTTATCACTTGTTTGCATCGTGGAAAAGCGCGTGAAACCGACAATCTACAAAAACTAATTTATTTTATTCCTTTTCAATTTATTAATGACTTTGTATTGTGCCCATATTGTATTGGATTACTACAAGTATGCCATTCAGCGGTGAGTTTCTAATAAATTCATGAGACTATAAACTCACCAGCTTATATAATATAAGACTATGAGAGAGAGAAAAAATTATGAAATTTTATTTTTAAGTGAGAATAAAACTTTTATGCTCTTTCTTATTTATTTATTTATTTATTATCAATGGATATCGATAGATGGTGATATTTCCTTAATTGAACCAAGCTAGCATACTCTGGGAAATTTACGACAATTGTCTCCAAAAGAATAAATAGGGCATAAGATCCAATTTGTACTTTAGTTAAATTAAAATAAAATAAAAGTAAATGTATCGATATACTTTTCTGTATTATCTAATTTTCTACTTATACCCTTCATTGAAAAAAATTAATAAATCATAAACTTTAGCTTATTCCAATTCATACCCTATCTATTATTTGTTTTATTTTAATTAATATCATGCGAACAATGCATGATAGTTTTAAAATTAACTGATAAAAATATTCATTTAAATAATAATAAAAACACCTATTTAGATAAAACAAAAAAAATAGCATATAGTAATTTCATTATATAACCAAGTTTATTGAAATTTGAATCTTTTCACAAACATATATTTGTTTTGTGTTCTATTGACTTCATGAATATTTTAATCAATTTATATTGAAATTAGTAAACTCATGAACATATAATCATCAATTTTATTGAAAATATTTGGAGAGAGCTATATTAAAGAATAAGATAAATTAATAATTACAATTAATTGATTTTTTTATAAAATAGCATGATTTAGAAATAATGTAATATATAAATATGATGAACCAAGATTTTATCAATATATATATATATATATATATATATATATATATCACAAGTCTTGGTGTGCCTCTTTCAATTTCAGAATTTTTATTAACATAAAAGGTTGCACACGACCATGGTGATCAGGACTTTTTGATAAGACCTTTAGACTCGAGATCATGGATTTCAAGCCTGCAATGCTGTTCTAAATCAGCATTCATTTGTATAGGTCTTGTTTTTGCAGTTATAAGTTTTTCTGAAAAATTATCTTCATATGAAAGATCAACAATGTGTTGTTTTCTTTTCCAGAAAGCATTAGGTAAATCTGAACAAATTTGTTGTCCAATCTTATCTTGTAGATTGATGATTTTCTTTTGTAAATCAGAGTTTTGTAATTGCTTGTTAATACGGCAAAAAGAAACATGGTTTTGTAAATCATGTAAATGGAATTGTTTTCCAAGAATCAGTGCGTTGATATGATATGTATGTATGGAACATGCTTTAATTAAATTTAAATTTCTAGTTTTAGATTTTTCTAGGAATGGAAAGACAAGTTTGATGCCATTAATTTTGGTAGTAATACAATACAATCATGATGTGCTTGACATGGAGTGATCATGTCAATAAATGGAGTGCCAAGAATGATGGTATGGTTTATATCTTTTGTAACAACAAAGAATGTTTTAAGAGAGATGCCCATGTTGAAAACGGAAGCTTGGGTTTTTTCTGCAATATGCAATTTTGAATTATTAGCAGCAGAGAGTTTTTCAGAAGTAGTTTGTAGAAATCGTTTTGGAACTATTCTTTCTTTGATGCAGTTTAAATCTGCATCTGTGTCAAATAAGGCGATAGTGTCGAGTTTAAAATCGTCTGAAAAAATAAGAGTTATTTTAATCAAATATTTTTTTGAAGATATTTGTGTTAATACATTTAAGAAATCATCTGGGATATGCTCAATGTTTGTAGGTGTATGGGGGTAATGCATGAGATTCAATGGTTTGGTCATCTGTCTTAGATTCAGTGTCAGACTGGCTTTCAATTTTAGACAGGAGATGTTGTAATATGGCAGTCTTTTTGGTGAGCTTGTTTCAAGGTTTGTAATTTGGATTTAAGAGTTTTAATCTCAGAATGTAATTCTGGAATGGTGATTGTGGTTTTGGACTTCTTTTTGTTGAGAATTTTTGTAAGGTCGTATGTATTGGTGCTGGTAGATAGTGGAGAGCGGTTTGGAGGGTGCTCTGGTTGGTTAAAATCTTTCAACAGTCTATCTAAGTAGGTTTTTTTTGAAGATGAGGATCATCAAGTCGTTTGATAGCTTCAAGAATGAATTCTTGATCTTGGGTCAGGACGTTTACTTGTTTGGAGTCTGTAGAGACATCTGAAGTAGCACTAGTGATTACTATTTCATCAATTTGAAATTCTTCTTCGGAGATGTCCGAAGGAGAATGGTCAGTGTCTGTGGCTTCAATATATTCAAATAGATTGGTTTGCATTCCATTATGCAAACCAGAGTTTGATTTTTATAGTGATCATAATAGAGAAAAAAGATCTTGGTTTTTTCAACACTTCCTCCAACAAAGAGATGATATTCAAAAACAATTTTATACTTACATTGAGACTCATAATGTACAAATTTTATTCAAATATATATATATATATATATATATATATATATTTCCCAAAAATACATGATCAAGGAAAACACACGGCTATATAATTTTCTCAAACTCTCGGGCGCAATGGGCTAGCACGCACTAACCCAAAATGCCCCTAATACAGCAGCACTGGGCCTGACACACTGACATGCACAGGCATCGCTGGGCCTCGCAGGTGCTACTAGGCCTAACAGCTTTGCCTAGCACTCTGTCAGGCTAACGGGGTGGGTCTGGCATGCATCTCCACGAGTGTTGAGCCCAAGGCTTTTTGCCATTGCACCCCGGTTGTTGTCGGGCACTCCATGTTTGCTTTGGTTCAACACGTGGCCGAATCCACTACACTCATTGATTCAAACATAATGTCTAAATCTAACATCACACCTCCATAAATTTTACATAAATTCTAAAGGAATTATTTCTTAATAAATAGACTTAACTAAACAAGTCTACATTCCACCAACATCATTAAGTGTATTAAAATCTCTTATGACCCACCATATCTCCATCTCTTAATTTGATAAAATGAGTGAAACACGGCTCACACTATAAAATTGATTTATAAAAGTAGAATGATTCTTTAACTCCTCTATTCCAGTCCAAGGACAAGGTTCAGGAGCTATAAATAACTAATGAACCACCCAGGTAAAGGGTTCACAATCTCTCATTATCAATATTCTTAGCATATATATTTTCAAAGTATATCTCTCTAAAATATCATTATACTTTTTCTATCTAAAAAGATATTTACTTGACCATCTAAAAGTCCCTAAACTTACAAAAAATGACCTTTTGCAGGTACTTGCCATCTTAGCTTACCAGGCATCAGGTACAAGTTACCAGCCACCTTGACTAGGAAGAATGAATTATATTGCTAGAACCAATAGAGTAACCAATTATCCAACACATAAGCCTTACTCTTAAGCTACTTGAATTTTTTAAGACCTTATTAGTGGCCCTATCTATGAGAAATGATAAAAAAACCATCAGTTTCTTTCTAAAATTTACTTTTGATATTTTAATTTATTTAATTATATGTATGTATAAACTTTCTGATTTTTACTTAGAATTTTTTTAAATATAAAAACGTGTTGAAAAAGTTTGTGTATGAATTTTTTTATTGAGAAAAAAATATCTAACCCGCGGTAAAGCACGGGTTAAATATCTAGTATATAACTAAAATAAGTGCACATGCAATGATGAAATTTCATGGACTCCTGCTCTGTAGTCGGCAAAGGCCATTTCAAATCTCAAAATCTACTAGTAATTTCTGAGATGTATTTCTAGACTCTTGTGTGATTTAGCTAAAGAATATCTCCTCATCCATGCCTTTTTTAGATTTCTAACTTTTATTTTATTTATTCCAATTTTTTTCAATACTATTTTTTAATTTCAATTACGGATTGTTTGGGATTTTATTTTTCCTAATTTGTCTTGATTACGGACCATTTTTGTTTTAATTGTGGATAATCGAACCCTTGGTTAACTAGCTAATTGCTGCTAAATCAGTGCTGATTTGGGATGAAGTTCCAGTCGCCCTTGAAATGAGATGAAATAAAAAGGATTGTAGCAGTGTTTCATGGTGTTTTCTTTTCTTTTCTTTTCTTTTTTTATTTTTTTTCCTTTGATTTTTATTTTGATCACTTGATTTTCCTTCTTCAATTGGATCCTTCCATATTGCAATGACTTGAGATTAATCTTGATAATTTGTTTGGTTGCTTAGATATATGGATCTTGTGATGTTGAGAAAATATTTCAGCGCTTGGTTAATGCTCAATTTAGTAAAATAAAATTCAGTTTTATTGATTTAAAATAATTAAAGCTTTGGAGATCAAATTTTAATCATAGACAAATGTTCAACCCTTTTTCTTTTGCTAGACTAGGGACTAAATTGAATGGGTAAAGAAAAATGCCTTGCCCTTTTTTTTGGGTCCTTTGATTTTCTTTTGATCGCTCAATTTTTTTTTAATTAGATTCTTTTTTATTGAGTTTATTTGGAATTGAACTTGATTTCTTTTGGTTGCCTAGATACATGGATTTCACGATGTTAAGAAATAATAATAACAGTGTTTGATTTGACATAATAAAATAAAAATATTATTTACTTAAAGCAATTAAAGCTTTAAGGACTGAATTTGAAATCGAAAGAAATGTTCAACCCCAATTTCTTTACTAGATTAGAGATTAAATTGAACATATAGGAAAAATTAGTGGACACATACAATAAACGTGCGAGGAAAATTTTCATGCTATAGTAGCAAATGTAACTTCCCCTAAGCTCTAAAGGAGGTTTTTATTTTTCGACAGCGCATGCTGGTGGAGCAACAACGATGTGGCTCCAATAACCCACTCTTCTTTCCTTTCTTCTCCTCTCTCTTTTCTCTATC
>Ga0325411_1008426_pt1 | contig 11161 bp, 6 predicted proteins | sample PopdelMetagenome_13_FD_206181 | JGI IMG/M metagenome (GOLD analysis project Ga0325411, IMG submission 206181) | Populus deltoides microbial communities from Bellville, Georgia, United States - Xylem-PdIQD-R4 | ecosystem: Host-associated > Plants > Phyllosphere > Stem > Wood/Secondary xylem...
GAGCTACTACCGGCCATATCTCTAAATCTCTAATCAAAAGAAAGGAGACGTGAATAAATTATCTTCTGCAAGGCCAAGGCAGCAGTACTAACTGGTGGCTATAGACAAGTGGTGGAGGGTTGAAAAGTAGCACATGTGCGCGCTTTTATTCAGACAAGAGGTCGGGTAAGGGTATCGTGCCAGTTGCCACCTCTCTCTCTCTCTCTCTCCCCTCTCTTTTTTCCTTGTTTTATTATAACATAAAGATAAAAAGAAAAAAAAATGTGGCGTGATTTTATGGTTAATCTGTACGGAATATTTTTGACGATGATGATGTGTAGTTTTATTGCATTAACGTTAGATTTGTAATGATTTTCAGTCTAGGTTTTTGGTGTATTTAAGGAATCCCACGTTATTTTATTTTATTTTATTTTATTTTATTTTTATTTCCTTTTCCTTTTTTTTTTCCCTGGAAGCTGTAAGAAATTAATAGTTTTCTTACGCCGAGAAATTGACCGTGAGAATTAGAAACAAATGCCGTTCAATTTATCATCAACAATTCAGGAAAAATAAAACCATAATCCTGACGTCATAATTTGTCTCGTATCCTTGTTTCCTTATATAAACTTTTCTTATCTTATTAAGATAGATATTATGTAAATAATAAAGGAAATAAAATATATTGTTTTGGGATTTCCTATTTTTCAAGTTGCTCTGCAAGAATAAGATAGAACTAGTCTACCGACACCCTTCATGGCCGGTGGATCTATTTTTTAAAAAATATTATAAAAATAATTATAAAAATCTTTTTCTATTTTTGTTCATTTTTCATTTTTAGTTTAAAATTTAAGAAATTATAATTTGGCTTATAAATTTGAGTAACTTCATTACATTGTTATAGAAATAGCAATACCGTCATTATCATTATCATCATCATCAATATAAATATATTTTTTTTTCCCGGTGAGTATTTACCAGCTTCAATGTTGATGTATAGTCAATTATATTTTAACAAAAATTCTAATTACATATTTATTTAACAATTATACATAGTCGGCACATAAAAATTACAAAATTGTTGTTGGGGGAGGGTATGTTTAGTTAACAAAACATGCGAAAATTACCACAACATTTGATATGTCAAGCTATAAAACCAATTAATTTAGGGTTTTTAAAGTTTGGGGTTAGATTTAGGGTAAAGCAAAAATTATTTATTTATTGTTGAATCAATTACATATTCATAATACTTTAACCGTTATCCATTAAAAAATCCTGAATTTTGATCGCTTTTCCCTCCTACGTACAAAAAAAATCAATTTTGAGCCTACATGATGGTATTAATATCCCACATAAATCTAGATATAATAGCTGCTACTACATGTAAAATAAATTTACCATGTCACAGTAATTAATGAAACTTAGAAAACTTATATATATATATAGGCGAAAATTCATACCAATTGTATTTTCTATTTAATTTCTTCAACTAGCTAGATTTAATCTTAATTTTTTTAAGTTTCACACTCTCTTGACACAAGATCATCTTCTTCTTCTTCTTTTTTTCTATCTTTTAGTTATATGCTCATAAAAAAAAAAGCAAAGAACTTCACCTATCGTAATTGAAATCGAAGGTGAATATTGTATTCATAAAATATAATGATCAATCACTATTTTTAGAATTTTATTTATTGGCTATGAATTTTTAATTTCTTTTTTAATTAATGTTAGTGATTTTATTTTTATTTTATTTTTAAATTTCTTTAGTCATTAGATCCCTTCATCATATAGCTAAGATAGAAAATCAATTTAGTTCTATAGAATTATATCGACCATAATTGAAATATAAAAAGGAAAAGGATTGTTTTAAGTTCTAAATATCATATATATTTAGTCTCTCTCTTTTTTTTCTTTTTTTTTTTGTCAACCATTCCCACCCAGTGGTGGGAATGACAATAATGACCAAATAATAAATATGGGAGATTTCTACTTTTCAAAATTCTGCCATTTCCATTTTAGACAGGAGCAGACGAGTATTCTATGGGTCACCGGGAGATCCAAGTTGACGAACGCACATGGAAGTGCTTGGGGAATTTCGAGGAGGAGACGATGTCCTCTCCAATCCCTTGTAATATCTCATTTCTTAAATCAATGAATCTAGTCAACCTAATGTTGTCTGTCCCACTTGACTTTACAAGAATACCTAAAAAAGTTTTATTGCCCATTAACTATTCAGCCGTATCTTATCTTGATAAGATCCAAATCCAAAAACAATGCATGAATTCAGTTCTTAATTTGCCAGATTTCCCATGTAAGACAAAATGCCAGCCCTACCTTTTCTTCAAGAGTTTCTTGCCAAATCAAGTTGAAGCCGATACTGGTAAAGTTACACATGATGGGCTTCTTTCTTCCTGGTGAAAGAGAGAGAATTATAGATGGGGTCTGTGGTAGACCATGAGGCATCGCATATTCGCTTTCATCCATCCATTTTTAGTTTACTGTTAACATGGGGTTTCTCTCTTGTATGAACACCTCCCATGGTGGGCCTTGTCGATAAGCTAGGATGACGTTTTGTGGCGTTCCACTATCACTTCTGTGTGTCCATCCCTCAGCCATCTTGACTTCAATGGCCACCTGCATTTACATTCCGAGTTTTTGGCTCTCTTGTGCTCCGACAGTGATGAGCCGAGGGTCCTCTTCAATCTAAAGAATCTTGGGTTTCACACGGTCATTTCATTTATCATCATTAGCCTACCTAAAACATGAAGTTCGATGAGTTTGTAAGGAAGAATTACACTACTCCCATCACCAATTAGCAGGATAACCACTTGTTCTGTAACTCATCACAGCATTCTCAGCACAGGGAAGGGCTGCTAAGATTTTAGCTTTGCATGCATCGTAATCTTACTATCTTTAGCCTACTGCTTGCATAGTGGGTATGTACGACTATATCATCTTGTACAGTGGAAAAAAACTTGGAGGACAAAGATGAAGACAAATCACGCACTGGTACCGCTGCAGAGAGTCTTTAAAACAGGACCTTTTTTTGGTGTACTTTTGCATTATGGGCATGTCATCCTAGAATTAGTTCTTCCTCGGTGGATGAATCAAGCTGAATCTTTGTCCCAAAAGTGTTTCCTTAGTGTCAAAGCAAATTTAAAGGAGCCATCATGTTAATGTATGTGAAAAAGTTCGTTGCAAGCAGGGAACGAAAGGTCAGCACAGCACACATTTTTGGTTCACAGCCCAAATTGAAGACCATCCCTGAAATGCATACACTAGTTTTACTATAGAGGACAAACTTGAAAAGTAAATGTGAGTGCCTGCACCTTATCTTTGTCGGGGGCTTTTAATTTGCATGTGTTTTTTTTAAAATGTTTTTAAATAATTTTTTTAGATTTTTTTTAATATTAGCATATTAAAATAATCAGAAACACTAAAAAATATTAATTTGATATTTTTTCAAGTTAAAAACACTTAAAAACAAAAATAAAAGTTGTGACAAACATTTCGGAAAGCATGCAAATGTTTAATGGCTAATTAACTATGAGTGGTTCATGCGTCTTTTTAGTTGCTAATGTTTTGGTACTCTGATTTTTTATAATGAATTTCATATCAAGTTCGTATAGATACATTAAACAATCTTAAATATTTTCAACTAGTCAAATTATTTTCGAGATCAATATAACTTGTTTATTCTTTCCAATAAAAAAATTACAACTAAAAAGTTAATTCTAAGCAAAACAAAAATAATAACCTCACAAATCAAATGGAATGTTGATGTCTAATTTTTTTTTTCTCTAAGTTTATTATGTTCCAGGAGATGTCATCTAAAAAGAAATAAAAAGATAAAAAACAAACAAAAAAAAATATAAAGAAAAGCAAAGGTATAAGTTTACAAGAAAGTTGGAAATTGTACAAAAAGATGGGCATACGAGGTTAGCCATCTTTTTCAATAACTACATGCCTATTAATATTAGTGCAATGTTAGAGTTTCATGAAAGCATATAAATCTAATTTTATATAAATTGTTTATATTATATAATGAGATTACATGATGAAACCTATTATAAACTGAACTATAATTTAATGTATGTCTTTTTCCTGCTAGTAATTATATGAGTTCCAAGTTGATTTGTACATATTCGTTAATTCTGTTAGGACTCATTCTTTGAATAAGATTGAATCATTTGGTTGTTTATATGAACTCTTATTATTATGATCAATTGTTTCTTATCTTTCTTGATTGACATGAACTCTTTCTAGACACGATCAATTTTACTATTATCAATTGATTTTAGCCTTTTTTGTCTTGTCTAGTTATGAACAACTAGTGTTCTTATATAGTCAATATATGGATGTTTATATTTTATATAAACAATGTCATCTATATTCCTTTATTTATAGACTAGATAAAGATATATTTTCCTATCATATTATTGCTAGAATTGATTAAAAAAAAATTGGCCACCAAAGACATGGATAATGAGCATTGTTTACCTAAAAGTATCAACCATATTTTTAGTGTATGTCCAACATGTTAGCCAATCAAATCATTTCAACAAGTGTGCTCTGACTTTGTTCATGTAAGCTCTATTTATCTTTAGTATTCATTTATATTTGATTAACAAAATTAATGTCTTATTAATGAATTTAGAGTAAAGATAAAGTTCAAGGAACAAAAATATTTTGCAAAAGAAATTATAAAGTTATTATAATTATGAGATTCTTATTATATCAAAACATTGTTCCTAAATATTCCTGGTCGATTCTTTATTAAGATTGGACATTAATTAGAGTCATTGAGATTGTTATATATTATGTTTTTTTTATGAAATGAAATAGTTGTTCACATAAGCTAAGATATAAAGTATACTAAGAACTAATATATAAGTGCTTGTCAAATGGTATGTACACTGAACTAACCCACATGAAAATTTCATATGGAGAGATTATTTATATCTATAAAAAGGCTCGCGTGATAGTTATATAAGTGATCCTTAGACTTGAGATCACTAAGTTATCTTATATAGGGAATGTTATGTTTTGACATTCATTACATATTGTCATAATTAAAAGTAATAAATGAGTAGATATTAGGTATAACATGATCTATATGAACTATTTGAGTGATCAAAGAGTAGGTGAATTAGAAAAAAATATTCCATATATTTTTAAATAGTATTGATTGTGAAATCCTTACGCAGGGTGAAATGAGATTTGAAAGGAGTTTCAAATCTTATTCATAAAATCAATGACTATGGTATTGAGAACATATATGATTTAATAAAATAGATACACTTTATGATATAATGTCTAAATTGAAACATCCATGATAAAAAGATAATAATTACACTAAGATACTTCTCACTAAAAGTTTAAGTCAAACCATGTATGTATTTAGGAGATCATGACATGCTGCTAGACGATGTACTTGATTTTCAAATATAGATCAACCAATTATTGAATTAATAGTAAATTAAACCATTTAGTTTATTTAATCCTATTTTATTTATGATTATGATTTATATTTGGGCTAGTTTATTAGAAACTTAATGGGTAACGCACATTAAGAACTTTTGGTCAAAAATTAAACTGAGATAATTAATCAAGTGTGATTTAATTATAAATAAGATTTATAAATTGGTGACTATAATATAATTAATATAGGGGATTATGCCTTTAGACCTAAAAAAATCAAGTAGAGACTTGATTGTATAAATTTCTAAAACTATCATGAAATAATATATGTGATAGTATTCAAGGACAAATTAATATTTTGCTAGGTTATTAGGTTTTTCATATAAATAGAATGATATATCTTATATTTCTTTTATGAGTTATACATATGTTATAGAACATATGGTATATAGACTACTTGAAACATAAAAAAAGCTAGCACTCAAAGGCATAAAGATCCTTATCTTATAAAAGTATTTCTCACTAGTGGTTTGTGTGAATTATTTTTAGAGCCCAAACACAAACGACTTGTGGTTTATAATAACTCAGTCTTAAAAACATGTATCAAACCTCAGAAAAAAGATTTGATCTTTAGGTAATCTTTGCTCAAACCCTAAAAGACCATAGATTATCTAACAGGGTCCTTAAGACTCCTAAAAACATTTAAAATTAGTGTTTTTGATGTGTTTATATGTTCCTCAATAACTCGGTTATGTCCAATCTATATCCACCTAGGTTTCATATAGTGTTTGCTTTATTTTACACTCTTAGTCATATAGTGTTCATGTTTACAACTAGAAAGCTTGTAAATCTTTCCCATATCTTCTCATGTTAGAATGTCTAAGTCAATATGCATCACTAAAGCCCATAATCTATAAAGATTTCTCATAAAAAAGGAGTAAGTCATTACCAAATGTCCTTTTGAGATATAAAAAAAGACAATGAACAACAATTAAATATGTCTGGCATAGATCCTGCATAAACTGAATGACTTGTTGAGCAATAAATGCGATATTAAGTTGAGTAATAGTCAAATAATTCAAATTACCCACCAATTGTTGAAACATTGAAGGACCAGATAAGAGATCACCATCCTCCTTATACAGTTTCAAATTTCTCTCTATAGGAGTAAAAATCGAAATACCATCTTAAAGACCAGCTAAAGAAAAGAAGTTATTAGGCATACTTATATTAATTTAAGAGCGTATCATTCAAACAATGGCCAACCTCAAGTCCAAGAAAATACTACGAATGACCAAGATCTTTCATATAAAATACATATTTGAGTTGTTGTTGGAGCTGGTCAATTATAATTAGAGATTAGATCTAATAATTACAACACCATCGACATGCATAAGAAGCATAATTATCCCCAAGTAAATCTTGCAAAAAGAAATAAAGAGTAGTAATACTTACTTTAAGTAAATGTGAAATATATTAGAGTGGTAAAAAAACTTCTTAAATCATACTTGTAGTGTTTGCTTTAAATAATAAAGATACCACTTCAAGCAACAAACCTCAACAAAAAGGAAAGAGGCAAGCCATAAGAAGGATATAAATATTTCTTCAGTTAGGTCATCATATAAAAATGCATTATTCATATCTATCTAATGAAGCAACCATTCTTTCAAAATAGCAATGGCAATAACAATATGGACAATAGTTATTTTGGCTACATGAGTAAATGCTTCCTCGTAATCAAGCTTATACTCTTGTTGCTTCCCAAGTGTTACTAGATTAGATTTATGTTGTTTAATAGAGCCATCAACACATAGCTTAATGGTGTATACCCATTTACACCCGATAAGCTTAACTCCAGCAAGACAAGGGATGATGTCCCAAGTATGATTGTTTTGAAAAGTCTAAAGTTAATTTTGTATAGTTTGATGCCAATACTCATAATCAAGCTTATACTCTTGTTGATTCGCAAGTGCTACTAGATCAGATTTATGTTGTTTAATAGAGCCATGAACACATAGCTTAATGGTGTATACCCATTTACACCCAATAAGCTTAACTCCAGCTAGACAAGGGATGATGCCCCAAGTATGATTGTTTTGAAAAGTCCGAAGTTAATTTTGTATAGTTTGATGCCAACACTCTTGAATAAAAGCTTGATAATAAGACTTAGGTACAAAAGTATTATCAAGAGTAGTCTGAATAGTAGAAAAAGAAAAACTATACCAATCCAAGGTCCGAGAAACCCTAGTAGATTGGTAGGTTGTATGCACAACAAGATCAAGTGGTGGTTCAAAGAAAGGAAAAGGCAATGGGTGATGTCTCTAATACACAATACTTGGCTTAAAATGAGGAGTAGTAGACACGTCATTAAAAAAAGAAAAAAAAAGGACAAAATGGAAAGACGCAAAATTAGGACTAAATGGAAAGAAATATTCATTTAAAAAAATCACATTGAAAAAAATACAAAGCTCGTCAGCACCCGTATCATAACACACAAACCCTTTATGAGAGTTAATATAGCCAAGAAAGCATACTAAACGAATTAAGTAGTAAGCTTATGACATCTAAAAAATGATGATTCTTATATTCATCGACCCTATTTTATTGAGGGGTGTAAGGACATGAACGCTGAGAGAGAATACCTTTATATTTTAATAGAGATTGAAAATCACGAGATATGTATTGTCCCATAGAATCCGAGCATAAGACCTCAATACATGTTTAAAATTAGGTTCCTATATAGCTAACAAATTTTTGAAAGGTTAAGAATATATCATCTTTAGAACAAAGGAAATATACCTATGTGAAATGACTGTAATTATCAGTAAATATCATAAAATACATGTATTGAGCATGAGAAAGAACATGACTCATAACCCAAACATTATAATAAATAATTTCAAAACATGTAAAAGCACGACTAACCTATAAATGAAAAGGTAGATTTGCTTTTGCCAAGTTTACAAGAAGTATAATCAAATAACAATGAAGAAAACTCATTTGTATTATTCAAATAGTCATATTTCATTAGATGTGTCAGAATTACAGAGTTAGGATGACCCAATTTATGATGTAAAAATTGACTATTATTATTACCAATAGCAAAACAATCAATAAAAATTGAACAAGGAAAGGAAAGGAATAAAGAGGGGGAGGCATCTCATTTTAGGCTCTTTTGCTATCTTTTATACCAACATTTGATCCTGCACACAATAACCAAAACTAAAGGAGCAACTTTTTTTCTATTAATTGTCTAACTGGAATAAGATTGACAGATAAATCAGGAGACACAAACACATTAGTAAAGGATGACCCCAAATTGCCAACCACTGTAATAGGAAAAGTACAATCATCGGTGATTTGAATATGTTGCTTACCATCATACTTACAAACATCATGTAAAGTAGTCGGACTATCAGTCATATGATTGGAAGTTGCAGAGTCAATTAACCAAAGAGAAGTAAAAAGATGTTTCTTACCTCGAGACCAAGAAGACAGAGCAAAAATAATCATATGTAAAACCTGCTCGAGAGTAATATTAGAAGAAAATCTTAAAATAGTGGTATGTGTGAAAAGTATAAGCATAAAAGTGGATTGAACAACAATATAAAGAGCATAAACAAATTAGTTCTGAGGAAGGACATGACAATCCTTAATAATATAACATTTATTCTTGCAATAACTATAGAACTTCTTGGTGTCATATTTTGCAATGTGCCTAATTTCCTTGTAGCTATAACACCATATTGGAGATTTAGATCGTCCTCTGTCTTTAGTAGCGTAGGCCATATTAATCATCTTTAAACCACCAGTACCTTGAGCAAGGTTAAATTATGAGGTAAGACATTGTTCTTCACGCAAAAGTTCACCGAGGAAAACCTTCAAAGATGGAACAAGTTGGTGACTGATTAACTCATCTCATGCACTTTCAAACTCAGGTCGAAGCTTTATCAAGAATTGATCTCGCTGGCTCTCAAAGTGAACCACTTGTAGTGCTGTTAAAGCTTCTTTAGGAACTTAAGAATGCACCAACCCAAAATAATCATTACATTAATTAATAAAGCCATAATAAAAAAAATTTGATAGAAATATTCCTCTAACGATTGCTTTTATGTCGAATTCCAATTGAAACTTTTGGATAGAATTATCTTAATAATAAATTTGCTGAAAGGAATCCCACATAGTTGTAGCAGTTGTGAATCCATGGAGATTGTTAATCATATAGGGTTCAATAGAGCTGATGAGTTAGGAAACAATTTTGGCATCTTTGTCTTCCAATGAACTAAGTTCCTTAGGATCAGTAGAAGTCATACAAAACTCATCCAAATGACCCTATAACTCATTCCCTTTCACAAACATCCAGAACTGGAATTCTCACTCTAACACAATTTTTGCCAGGAAGGCATACAATAGAATTTTCTCTTGATATAATAACCACCAAAAAAATTATCTAGACAACAAAAAATCACCACAAAACCAAGAAGCTAAGATATTGTTGAGAGCTCTACAACGAGAAATTGAACCTCCAAACCAAAGAACCACTTCTTCCAATACTTAGAAGAATATCAAAGATCTATTTTTTACCGTTACCTATAAAAAAGTACCACAAGCAAAAACAAGAAACCAAAAAATTCAACCAAGACAAGAGAATACTGTGAAAAGAATTCAAGGCTTTGATACTATGTCAATAAGGGTTTTAGTTTGAATGCCTCTCCTTGTGAGAGTTGCCTGCCTTCTTTATATATTGAAAATGTGGCACATCACAAGGTTCAAAATAAGCCATTACATAGTACTATACAAGGTAAGAGTAAAGCTATCAATTATATTCCTATATATAGCTAGATTAAATAAGGTATAACATATCAAGTCGTCGATTCTGCTCACAACTATAGCTTTGATGAAGAATTTAAAGTTGAATCCTGATTATTATGGACCTCATTTGATGTTGTAAAGAATTGGGAAGCTTATTTATAAGTTGAAGTTGCTCAATGTCTGTCAGGCAAAGCCGACTTAAGCTAAGGGTCACTTGGGCAATGGTCCAAGGCCCCTATTTAATAAAATACCTCAATAATAAGTAAGGTATATTTGCAATTATGCTTTTATAAATTAAAGATTGTCCATTCTTAACAAAAAGCCTCATGTATAAAAAGATTACTTAAAGCCCTACTTGCCAAACATACATAAAAAAAAATAAGATATTTTAAAAATATTTTAAAAAGCCTCATTTATAGTTTTGTCCAAGGTCTCATTAACCATAAATTGGTTTTGTCGTCAGGTATTCTAATGTTCTTGTTTCGTAAGATGATACTATTACTATCACCCTACCAGTGTTGGATGATGATGGTGAATTCAAGACACATCCAGAAGCAATTTTCGATCGTGAGAAAATGAAGAAAGGTAATGTAACATCCCCCATTTTTGGGATAAAACCACAATCTCATGTCAATAGAAAAAAAAACAGAGTAGTTAATTTTTTATATATATATATATATATACATATTCATGGTCTTCGTATTAACATCTACTAGAATTTCGACAGAGTCCCCCCTATACTGGAAGGTCCCAAGTTACCGACATGTAACCGGTTTACACTTCTAACAGTTCGCATCTCATAACTTAATTCCCGACCCAATCATTCTGGGTTTCAATTCCACAATTATACTCACACCTATCAACCATAATATTTATGATATGCATTATATAACAAAAATATCATTATGGATGGATAATTTAAATAAATATAAATACATAGACATGAAATATG
>Ga0325411_1008429_pt1 | contig 11159 bp, 2 predicted proteins | sample PopdelMetagenome_13_FD_206181 | JGI IMG/M metagenome (GOLD analysis project Ga0325411, IMG submission 206181) | Populus deltoides microbial communities from Bellville, Georgia, United States - Xylem-PdIQD-R4 | ecosystem: Host-associated > Plants > Phyllosphere > Stem > Wood/Secondary xylem...
TAATTTTCTTAATCATGGTCTTCTACCTTTTTTATCTACGACGCTGGTCCCTGCATGTTATGTTTCCTCCCTAAAAATTTGTAATGGTGTGTTATTGATTGAATTTTTTATTCTCAATTAATAATATTTTTTATTCTCAATTAATAATATCCTCAAAAATTCAAGTAGTTTGAAGGCAAGATTTATATAATCGATTAATTTTTTTATTTTAGCAATTTGATTTATTTTTCTTAACCAAAATGGCTATGGCTGGTGTCTATTATTTGCAGAAGGTTTCTTTTGGTGAATTTAAGAAACTATTCATTGCTTTAAGTAAGTTTCTTTTTAGAGAAAAAATAATGATATTTTAAAGAGAGACTCTAAAAATAAATATACAGCGGAGATTCAAAACACTATTTTTCTAAGGATCTAATGGGTCTTTATAAGTCATTATTCTTACCCTTTTATCGAGGGGGTGGCTCAAAAGTTTTTTTTCTGATAGAATTTAACCCTCCTTTTCAAATAGAAAAATATCTCTAACTTTATCAGAGAGGAAACATCTTTGCATATGCATGAGGGCTCAACATTTGACTAAACCTAAGGATATGAGGTTGGGCAGTTCACCAGACATATAAATGTTTAGGCTTAGTGCTTGGCTGAGCCCAATGACGTTGGGTTTAACAGTTCACCAAACTCATATATGTTTGGGCTCAATACTAGTCTGGGTAGAAAGGTGTTTCCTTTATAAACCTAATCGTTCTTACCTTTATCTTTTTATTTTATATAATTTCTGAAAAACTACTATGTTAAAAAACCCTGACTATTTTAGTTCTAATCCAATGAAACAAACTCATTTCTGGGTATTTTCCATCACCATCTTCTATCCTTTTCTACTTTAAACCAAAACATGGACTCAAAAGGAGTCAGATTTATCCCTAAAAAAAAGAATATTGCTACCTCTAAAAAGGAGTTCAAGTTCCAACCTGAGATTGCTGGAAGTGGTAAAGGGTAGGGGTTCATCTAACTAGGCAACATAACTAGAGAGGGTGATACTTCAACATCAATCTCTAGTAGGGAGGAGAGTAGCTCTCCTCATAGAAGTCCTTCTCCCACCATCACTAGAGATTTCCAAGAGAGAGGGAGGTTACCTCAGACTTCTGAGGATGACGTTCCCAACACTTTAGGTAAGGAGGACATAAAGTTTGTTTCTCGCCTTCAGTTAGGAGAGTACACAACTCAAATGTCTGATTAGGTTGAGCATATCAACAAAAAAACCTTATTAGGGAAGTGTTCAGATATTATCAACTGGGTTTAGGGTAGCTACATCCAAATGGGTGAATGATTATGTCTGTCTTTGATAAGTTTTGTAGGCTTGTCAGAATTAAGCCTACAATCAATGTCTTTAGAAGTTGTTACCATCTGATTGTTGGCACTAGTGGTGGCAATAATGTATATTGGTTATTCACCTTTGCCATAGGCCCAAAGGAGCCATTAAGGGAACTCTATGTGGAAAGCCTGCATGTATCAAAAAATAAAAAGGGAGATGGGTGATAATAAGATATGGTGGGCCAGTCAATCCCGGAGGTGAAATGTACAAAATATAGGGATGTTCCTATTATTGGAAAGTTCCTTCTCCTGATGTAAACAACAAGCCTCGTCTAAGCTTGGATGAGGAGAAAACATGTGTTGTGCTGGCCTCAACTTCAACAAAGTATGAAGTCAATAGAATAGCCAAAGGATATTATCAAACCATTTTGCAAAGTATGTAACTTTCTTATTCTCTTGTTTCTTTATTACTAAGTTTATTACTAACTTTTTGTTTTTTTATGCAGGACAAACAGCTGAAAGAGAATAAGAAACTTCAGCGATGTTTGTAAAAGAAAGTTCAACAAGGAAATCTTCAACCCTTGTCATGGTTAGAAGTAGGGCTGAAGAACATATAAAGGATTACCTCATCATTGTTAATGAACTCTATGTTCTTAAGGGCTTTGTCCCTAAGGAAACAATGGTGAGAGTCAGAACTCCCGCAGAAAATGAAGTTAGGGGCAGTCGTACTCCCCTAATTGAGGTTCAAACATATTTGACTTCCCTTAAAGTGATTACAGGTGTTGCTACCCACTTAGAAGGAAAAAGATTTCCACCTTTGTATAGTTCAATGGTTTAGTCTCGATTGTAAAGGCTCTCTTGGTGGCATATTTTCTGCCTCAACTTCCAACTTCATCGATAGAGGTTGCAGCAGCTAGGCCTTTTACTTGGGTTGTTCCAATAGAGACTGAGTTCAAAGATGTTTTCACCCACCTTGCTTTTTACCAAGCTCCCTTCAGTTTTTCCACCCTGACCGAGGAAAAGAGGGAGTTTATGGAGGCTATTGTCGGTAGGAGGTCAGTTATTAGTAAGACTAGCATTGAGGTGGTGAAACTACTAGAAAGGATTCTCATCATCCCATCAGACATCATAATAATGTCTGATGAGAGCTACAACCATTATTTGGCTTTAAATGGTCAAATGGCCTTTATTATAAGGAATTTTTTATTTCACCTTTTTGTTTAATTCTATGACTATTATTCCTAATATTTGTTATTAAAAAACTTTAATGATATACACTAATTCCATGAGATGTTAGGTGGCTCATAGAAATCATGTAATGGAGACCATTACTATAAACAGGGAAAACCAAACTGTCTTCGAGCAGCTAAAACAAGAAAAAAAGTTATTATAGAGGCCGAACTAAAGAGCCTCAATATGGCTTGTGCAACGCTGAAGGAATAAATATAAGGCATTGTTCTTCAGTTAGGCTCCAATGACAAATTATTTCAGGTCATCTATAACCAAGTGGATTCCCTAAAGCAAGAGATCCTTAAGATGAAAATCATTCAAGATGGTCTAAGTATGGAGCTTTTTACTACCAGGGAAGAACCTAAAATTTTCAGGCTTAGTTGGAGGTTTTGAGGAACTCTCTCAAGGAGTTTCAGGGATTTTTTAGGGTTTAAGAGCCTTGACTAGGATAGTTGGGAACAAGATCTTTCTTGCCATATATAATATATATTTCTTCAATCAATCAAGGGGGATACATGTGGACTTTAGTATTGCCTTTCATCTAGTCTCGGTGCCTGACTTTACAAGTGTGTTCTTTGTCATGATTGTTGTTTCCCGATATGAGAAATATCTAATTAAGGAGCTTGAGCTAGATATTCAAGCCTCATTTCCCCCTATCCTCTTATAAATATTATACACATCCTTGGTCTTGCAGGGTTTATCCATGTAACATTTATCTTTTATTTTATAAAATTTTCATTCCTTTTATTTCTTTGTTTACTCGTGTGTATAGATCTAATGCCTATAATAAACATTCCATGCAAGATTTGAAGCCCTAAGAAAAATCTTTAAAATTTTATATGGGTCCAGCATCTATACTTGAAAAAAGTTAAGGGAATTCCCTAAACAATTGGTGTAAGACCAATGCCCACATTATAATTTCCATACAGGGTCCAGAAACCCTAAGAAAATTGTTAAAAAATTTATAGGCCCAATGCCCGCACCTAGGAAAACATTTAGTAAATTTAAACTTTAAACTTTTTCTAACCATAATCAAGATTTAGAAGAGATTTACCCGTCTGGAACCGAGAGGAGATCTTGGTTTCAGGTATATTCCTGTCAATTTAGATGAATTTGTAGTGGATTAATAAAAAATCATGAGGTAGGACATGGAGATTAATGTTATTGTCCTTATGGTGACCATGTCAATCCCTTACAATATGATTTGTGCAATCGCACTAGGGAGACTAAGTCGATCCCTTCCAAGGTGAATTTTGTAATCGTACTAGGAAGACTGAGTTCATCCTATCCTTGGAAGGTTATGAGGTTGTTGCCCTAGAAAGATAGTGTGTCAGTCTTATTATTGGAGATATGTTCAATTGCACTAGGAAGGCTCATGATCCATCATTCCAGGGTAAATTGGGCATCATACTAGAGATACTGAATTTGTCTCATCCTCAAAAGGTTACGAGGTCGTTGCCCTAAAGAGATAGTGTGTCAATTTCATCATTAGAGATATCTGCAATCGCACTAGGAAGGCTTCAGATTCATCATCTCTAAGGTAAATTATACAATCACACTAAGAAAACTGATTTCATATCATCCTTAAAAGGTTGCGAAGTTGTTGCCTTAAAGAGATGGTATGTCAATCTTATCCTTAGAGATATATGTAGCTGCACCATGGAGGCTCTATATCTATCATTTTCAATGTAAATTATACAACCGCACTAAAAAAAATAAGTTCATCGCATCCTTGAAATGTTGCGAGGTTGTTTTCCTGGAGAGATGAAATGTTAATCCCATCATTGGAGATATATACAATCGCACTAGAGAGGCTTTATATTTATTCCTTCTAAGGTAAATAGTGCAATTGCACCGGGGAGATCGAGTTGATTCCATCCAAGGTAAATTATGCAATTGTACTATGAAGATTAAGTTCATCCCATCCTTGAAAGGTTGTGAGTTTATTGCTCTATATATCACTCAAATAAAAAAAGACATTGTCACTGTGAATAATTTAAATCATATATAAGAAACTTACATTCCTAGTCATTGACCATGATATATTTTTTATTAACCTTTAAGATATAATCATCTTGATAATATTTTTGTTGAAATCATGATCTCAACTATAAAAAAAGAGAGAATAGAGTTTCTATGATAGATGTCTTTTGGGTGGTTATCAACCAAACTTCACATGTTTTAAAGTTTGAACCAACATTCCACTTATACTTGTTAAAAGCTTTCCAAAATCTTGAGGCTTCAACTACATTCGTGAAGTTGGCAAATGTTTAGTCAAAACTTGCTCATCTCATTAAGCCCGTGGAAAAGTAGAAGAAATTATACTGACTTACAGCAATCAAATTGCTACATAGCCTTTCTTAATCATTGAAGAGTTATTGAAGCTCTGGTGGAGTAGACGTGTCAAAAACTATAGGAAGGCTCGTGATATGTCTTGTTCCATGATTTTTTTTATCTACTTTTAATGGTGATTTAGGATGTCGATAAACCAATTATGGAAGAACTATCGATGAATTTTTAATCAGGAATAAAAATGTTGATCCATCATCAAGAATAAATAATTTCTGCATAAAATACATACTTAAAATAATGCATTTGTAGAATTGTTTTTCTTAGAATTAGTTAAATTTAAATTGATATCATAGAAATTTTTTGTTACTAAATTTGGTTTTTTCTCCAATTGTATTACTTGTGTTGATTAAATTCTATTTAAATAGTTAAAAATATTTAAAAATACTTTTATTAGTTATTCAATCATGAATTTGATGAATAATTAGTCCAGAACGCTGATGTAAAATATATGAATTAGTAAACATAGAAATAAAGGATTTGATTTGAAAGTGTGAAAAGAGAAAGAGTAACATACGTAGAAGGGTCTAAAATAAAATGAAAAGAAAAACAAGAATAAAAATAAAAATGCTTCTGTGACTGTTGGGGGGGAGCGAGACGAATGCATGTTTGTTATTGTGCGTGGCAGTTTTTTTAAAAAAAAATACTTAATTTTTTTAAAATTATATTAATGTGCTGATGTAAAAAATAAAATTTTAAAAATATGTTATTTTTTTTTGTTTCCCTTGTGCCTATTAATCAATGTTTTTTTAATGTTATAAGATTTCTTTGTTAAATCGCGATAATGCTAATTGTATTTATTCTTAAAAAAAAAAGTATTTTGAGAATTTTGAAATTATAATTGTGTATGTTAGCATGCACAATAAATTATTAAAATCTACATATTACATAGTGTGGCTCAAATGCTTACCATTAGATTTATGATTTATAAGGGTTATTAGCGTGGCTTGAATACAACTTTTTTTGTGTTCATGATCAAGTATTTGTTGTGTGTTTATGCTAAATAGCTACTTACATCACGGAATGCAGTCTATTTGTCAATATAAATGTAGATATCATTTATTTTTTATTATATTTTTATCTTGTGTTCAAACCGTAAATCAATGTAAATGTAGAAATAAATACAAATTAACAAGATAGACGTATATTTGGATGTATTTAAAACTAAGCTAAAATAGATGTAGAAAAGTACAGGGAAAGATAGTGGAGAAATAGCTTTCACTAGTTAGATGACCCGCGCGATGCTGCGGATTAATTTTTTTTGCATAAAAAATATCAAATAAAAGCTAAGATTTAAAAGTGTTAGGTCTTTCTGCAAAGTTATACCTAAGAGTCTTGGGTTTGGCTGCAACGCCTGATCCAAGAGTAATATTTATAATATTAATAATAATATTAAACTTGCATAACCCAAGTTTAAGTAAGTTTGGCTGCAATACCAGATCCAATAACCTTGGATGTGAGTCTGGCTGCAAGTTCGTATGAAAAAAATATTATAATTAAATAGATTAAGTAAAAAGAAAAAAACATAGAAAAAAAACCAACATGAAGAAAATAACTAATGAAGAAAAAAAATATGAATTTACTGGATTAACCCGTCAAACATTAGATTCGTGTCGTGAAAATTTGATAACTAAATAGAAAAAAAAATTGACGGGTTACCCCATAATTAACTGGGTTAACCCGTCAAACTCAGGATCCGTGTCATGAAAGTTTGATAACTAAATAGAAAAAAATTTAACATTAACAAACTAAAATAAACGAAAAAAATTAATTAAAAACGAAAAACACCAAAAACAAACAAAATGCATCGGCCTTTTCACTGTGGACGACATTGTGCAGTCTACAGTTAAATGCATAAAAAAAAGAAAAAAAAAAAAAAGCAAAAAAAAAAACTAACTAGGTTAAAAGAAAAAAACCTATAGGAAAAAAAATTAATAAAGAAAAAGAAAAAAAATCTAAATTAACTGGGTAACCCGTCAAACCTGAGATCCGTGTCATGAAAGTTTGATAACTAAATAGAAAGGATTTTAATATCAACAAACTAAATTATATATAAAAAATTAATTAAAAAAGGAAAAACAAAGAAGAAAACTAATGAAGAAAAAGAAAAAAAATCTGAATTAACTAGGCTAACCTGTCAGATATGAGATCCATGTCATGAAAGTCTTATAACTAAATAGAAAAAAAATTAACATAAACAAACCAAATTAAAAGAAAAAAATTAATTCAAAAGTTAAAAAAACAAAAATAAACAAAAGGTATTAGCATTTTCACCGTGGATTACACTGTGCAGTCCAGAGTCAAAGGTATAAAAACATTAAAAAAAAAACTAAAGGCATCAGTCGATAATTAAATAGAAAAAAATTTAATATTAATGAACTAAATTAAACAAAAAAATATTAATTAAAAAGAAAAGGAAAAAAACCTATAAAAAGAAAAAACTAATGAAGAAAAAATATATATAAATTAACTAGTTTAACCCGTCAAACTTGAGATCCGTGTCATGAAAACCTGATAACTAAATAGAAAAAAAATTTAATATCAACAAAATAAATTAAAAAAATATTAATTGAAAAGAAAAAAAGAAGGCATCAAGCTTTTTTATCGTGGACTCCACTGTGCAGTCCACCATGAAAGGCATAAAAAAAAAAAACTAAAAGTATCAACATTTTCACTGTGGACTGCATACAATATTAAAATATGAAATTAGAAGAAAAAACTAATCAAAAAAATAATCTGAATCAACTAAGTTAACTTGCCAAATTATATCTTTTTTCTTTTTTTTTTCTTTTTCTTTTTAATTAATATTTTTTTGTTTAATTTAATTCATTAATATTAAATTTTTCTATTTAGTTATCGACTGATGCCTTTAGTTTTTTTTCTTTTTCTTTTTTTTATGTTTTTATATTTAGTTTTTTTTTCTATTTAATATTTAGTTTTTTATATATATATTTAGTTCATTTAGATCCAAGAGTCTTGGATGGGTGTCTGCCTGCAAGATCGTGTCATAAAAGTATGATAATTAAATGGATTGATTAAAAAGAAAAAAACAAAGAAAAAAAACCAACATGAAGAAAAAGAAAAAAAATCTGAATTAATTGGGTTAACCCATCAAACCTGAGATTCATGTCATGAAAGTTTGATAACTAAATAGAAGAAAAAAAATTGACGGTTTAACCCAGAATTAACTCGGTTAACCCGTGAACCTAGGTTAACCAGTCAGACTTGGGATATGTGTCATGAAAGTCTGATAATTAAATAAAAAAAAATTTAACATTAACAAACTAAACTAAACAAAAAAATTAATTAAAAAGAAAAGAAAAGAAAAACTTTGGGTTACCTTGTCAAATCAGGCTAACCCGTTAAACTTGAGATTCTTGTCATGAAAGTCTGATAACTAAATAAAAAATATTTAACATTAACAAAATAAAAAAATAAAAAAATGGACGGGTTAAACCAGAATTAACTGGGTTAACCCGTGAAACTTGGGATATGTGTTATGAAAGTCTGATAACTAAATATAAAGAAATTTAACATTAACAAACTAAAGTAAATGAGAAAAATTAATTAAAAAGAAAATAAAAATCCGGGTTAACTCGTGAAATCAAGTTAACATGTTAAGCCCGAGATAAATGTCATAAAAGTATGATAATTAAATTAAAAAATATTAACATTAACAAATTAAATTAAACAAAATAAAATTTATTAAAAGAAAAAAACTAAAAAAGAAAAAATAAAAAATAAAGTTAAAGGCATCAAAAATAAAAAAATAAAAAATTTATAAAAAAATAATTTAAAAAATAAAAACAACTCAGAATTTCACTATAAATTACGTAAAATGCGTTTTAGTATATTTCTAATTATAATTATAATGTAATAGAAGGGATCAAGATCCAAGAATGGCTGACAAACAGATAAAGGGAAAGGAAGTGACTCTTTGACGTCAAATATACAAGCAGGCAAAGACAAAAACACCTCGATGTTCATCAATCCAGAATCAAATGGAAGGCACTTGTCGATGAAAGATCTGGATAGGTTGGTTGGTGGCCCATCTCTAATAAAAGTCACAGGATCATGGAAAGGGGATCGGCTCGAGGCCAATGGGAGAAGAGGACGTATCTAGCACATCACATTGTTTGGAATTTGAACTTTTAGGGGCACATAAGCCCAGCTCAAACTCGAGAGGACCATGTTGAGCTGGGGCTCAAAACTAGTACAGATTCAAAGATTATTTAAAAAAAAAAAAAGTTTATATGGTTGGTGGGTTCTTGATGGCTAAAATGTCCATCATTTTTCACCGACCATTCTATCAAGGATTAGTACTCGAGCCACCATCTCGAATTTGATCGATCCTCGAACAAGCGGGGATAACATGTCTCTCACCCACCTCAGCATTAACTATCATGGTTTTGCATGACAAAAATAGTGTTCCGTTAATATTTCGATTTGTGTTATGTTGCACATCAGGTTATAAAATTTTTAAATATAAAATAATATTAAGATGTTATTAATATTTTTGTCTAGTGGAAAGAAAAAAAATAAACTGACTTGGAATTAACCTGATATAATTTGATTGGCTTTACGGGTCCAAAAATATATTGAACGATCTTAAAAACATAGTTTGACTAAAACAAATTAAAGATGATATTTTTTTTTAATATTAAGATGATAATATATTGGATTGACTTGGGTCAACCCGGGTTAACATGTCAAATCTGCTATTCGGGTTATGAGATTGATAACCCTATAAAAAAACAAATCAAAATAAATTATGAACTTTGAGATTCTAATCAACCTATTGATGAATAATGAATTTGAAAAAAAATCGATTAAAAAGGATCTAAAAAAGCAACTCGTGTTAACTTGTCAAACCCACTATCCAGGTCACAAGACCATAATAACCCCATAAAAAGCAAATTAAAACAAATTACGATATCCAATCCCCAATCAACCTAATATTGAATGATGAGATTAAAAAATAAATCAATTAAAACAATAACATAAAAAAATAACCCGAGTCAATTCGTCAAACTCATGACTTGGAATGAGACTGAGATAACCTCATATAAATAATAATAAAAAAAATAACCTGATTTGACATAGGTTAACCTGTCAATTATGTAATTTTGATCATGAAACTAAGATAACCTCACAAAAAGAAAAACAAAACAAATTATAAAAGCTCAATTCCTAATTGACCTTGTCAGATGCAATGTTGAATAATAAAATTTGTAAAACTTTTAAATAAAAAATGATACAAAAAATGAGTCAAGTCAACATGGGTTAACTCATTAAGCATTATTCTCAGGTCATGAGGTTGAGATAACCTAATAAAAGACAAACTGGAACAAATCATGAAGTCTAATTCTCAATCAAACACAATATTAAATGATGAAATCGAAAAAATATCAATTAAAAAAAATGAGACAATTCGATTATCCTGTCAAACCCGTGACTAGGGTTATAAGACATGGACAACATAATAAAAAAAAATATTGAAAGACTTATGAGACAAAAATAACCTCTTAAAAAGAAACTAAAAAAATGACCAAGTTTAACTAGGGTTAAAATTTCAAAACCTACAACCCTTATTATGAAACTAATATATTCTCGTAAAAAGCAAATAAAATAAATTATGAAACCCAATCCCCAATCAACCCAATATTGAATGATGAAATTGAAAAAAAATCAACTTAAAAAATAACACGAAAAACAACTCGAATCAATTCAGGTTAACTCATTAAACACTATTCTTCGGTATTAAAGCTGAAATAACTTAATAGAAAGAAAACAAAATAAATTATAAAATTTAATCCCCAATCAATTTAATACTAAATGATTATATAGGGAAAAAGAAGTTCATTAAATAAAAGAAAAAAAACACGAATCAACCGGGTTAACATGCTAAAACGACTCGTGTCATGAGATTAGGATAACCCAATAAAAAATTCAATATTAAAGGTTTTTTTTTGTTTTAAAAAAGCATTGATTCTATCCAATATTAAAAGGCAAGATTGAAAAATAAATTAATTAAAAAAATAAGTCAATCACGTTAACTCGCTAAACTCGCGATTCGTATCATGCGAGCGAGATAACCCCATGAAAAATAAATTAAATATTAAAAGAAAAAAATATTGATTGAAAAAAGAACAATAATAAATAATATTTAATAAGGAGGGTGCAATAAAAAAAAACTCCTTCTCTTTTAATTTTTTTTAATATATATTTTAATTTTGAAAATATATAAATTTATTATGATTAACTGCTACACCTAT
>Ga0325411_1008430_pt1 | contig 11159 bp, 6 predicted proteins | sample PopdelMetagenome_13_FD_206181 | JGI IMG/M metagenome (GOLD analysis project Ga0325411, IMG submission 206181) | Populus deltoides microbial communities from Bellville, Georgia, United States - Xylem-PdIQD-R4 | ecosystem: Host-associated > Plants > Phyllosphere > Stem > Wood/Secondary xylem...
ATTAAATCTTTTCAGTTCAACAGATTCAATCCAAGGGTCCACAAGGGCTGGCGGGATATTAAATTCAGAGACCTATCTACCATCACTTGCTTTACTCTCTCCTCTTCACTACCACTCTCAACTTTTCTTCCATGGTGGACCTCCTCCCATCTTGTTTTCACACTTCATCTCATTAGTTTTCCTACTTTGGCCTTTCTTGACTCAGACCAAGACATATCATATCCATAGGTATGGAGAAGAATAACTAACAATATTTGTGCAATCAATGGGCTTGCGTGCTTTTCTTTCCTTTGGTTGAATTGAATCCATCGTAATTGAGCTCAACCTTGTAAGATCTTTCAGTCTCTCTTTTTGCATAACCACTCAGCCTTCCTTTTAACTGTTCCAACCCTCTCTTTTTTGTCCCCAATCTCTAGTACTCGAAACAGGAAAAAAAATCCCAACTTTTTGTAACACTTTTTAACTTTCTTTATGTAATTGCTTTCTGTCTGATTATTGGGTTATTAGTAGCTTCCACAAGTACCAGAAACTGACAAGGATCTCATTACAGTGAAAAAGGTGAGGTGCTTAGACAACTAAAAAGCCCATTTGCTAAAATAGAAAAAAAGAATGGAACTTTGAAACACGTCTCGATTCTCTACTTTCTCTTTGTTCCTTGGTTTCTTTCTTCTTCTTGTCTTGATCCATTGTCAACAGCTTGTTCTTAGCCTTTTTTATTGTGCTTCAATGAATTGATGGCATGCCATTGCTATTACAGTCCAAAGGGCTAGCTGTTTGTGTCTTAGTGTGGTCATTCATTCAGCTCTGGACTCGTGCTTTGTAGACATGGGCGAATCATTAGTTGCTGCCTCAAGTTATGAAGATAAGGTACACTCACTTGTCCCTTGATCTGTTAAATGTGCCCCATTTGTTAAGAATTTAGTTGTCGTGATTGTCTTCTTGAATTTATTTTCTTTTGTTATGGATTCTTGATTAATTTCCAGTTCATGCTTGCAAAAATTCCCATGCTTTCTGGTTTTGTGTTGTTATGAGCTGTCATTCTGTTTTTTGCTTGAATTTTGTTTTTTTGTGATTACATAAAAGATAGGAGGGACAGTTGACTCGGATCCTGCTCTTCAAGCGTCGGTTTCATTTGGTAGATTTGAGAATGATTCTCTGTCTTGGGATAAATGGTCATCCTTCTCACAAAATAAGTACTTGGAGGAAGTTGAGAAGTGTGCCACTCCTGGATCTGTAGCTGAGAAAAGGGCTTACTTTGAGGCTCATTACAAAAAGATTGCTGCTAGAAAGGCTGAGCTACTAGATCAGGAGAAGCAAATCGAACATGATTTATCGAGGGCAAACAATCAAAACAGTGGAGATCTAATAGTTAAGACTAGTCAGATGGATTCAGACTTTGATGCGTCCAATGGCCAAACTTCTTCTGAAGGTATTAGGCCGGAAAGCAAATTGGATAATGAGTGGGATGGTGGCCATATAGACAAGCCTACTGAAGATGCTGCAATTGATGCACATGGTCAAGCCTCAACGAATAAGCCTTATGAAGACACTGTAGTTGATGCACACGGTCAAGCCTCATCGAACGATCCTTATGAAGACGCTGCATTTGCTGTACATGGTCAAGCCTCATTGAATGAGCCTTATGAAGATGCTGCAATTGATGTACAAGGTCAAGTCCCATTGAATGGGAGAGTGAAGGAAGAGCAGGATAGCGAATTAGCTACCCCTGTGTCAGCCAAGCTGGAAGAAGTGGCTTTAATAAAAAAGGAGGAAACTGGGTCTCAAGACATGAGAGAATTGCCAAAGAACTTAGAGAAAGAGATGGAAAGCATCCTAATGATCAAAGAGAAAAAAGTGAAGTTAGATCATCGGAAGGAATCTCCAAAGGTGAACGATTATGCTATCGACCTAGTCATTTCCATAGGGGGGAAAAAAGCTAAATTCTGGCAGCTTTTTATACACTTATTGCAACTTTGGTTTTTTATTAGCGTTGTGGCTCATCTGTTTTGCTATATTGTTACTTTAGATTTCTCCAATGAGCAAGGTTAGAGATTTAGCAATGGCGAAGAAGAAACCAGAACCACCTATAACTAAACGGCCCCAAATCTCCTCTCTGAAGTTCTCAAAGCCTGCGTCAACTTCTAGTTCACTGTCTGCGTCACAATCTTCCATGAAGAAAGTTAACGGTTCATCTTTACCAAGCAGCAAAAATACTCTTGTTGGAGGGAACAAGAAAGTGACCCCTAAATCCTTGCACATGTCTCTGAGCATGGATTCTCCAAATTCTGAGACAGCTCCTCTTACAACTACTAGAAAATCATTTATTATGGAGAAAATGGGGGATAAGGATATTGTCAAAAGAGCATTTAAGACATTCCAAAACAATTTCAGCCAGTTGAAATCTTCTGCTGAAGAGAGATCTATTGGAGCAAAGCAGGTTTGTCATCTGATTAGGCTTATGACATGACCTTTAAAATCATTTTCCTTCCCAACAAAATATTTTTGGCTTGTTGAATCTCATATTTTCAATTTTCTTGAGCAGATGCCTGCAAAAGAGAGAGGTGTTGAGGTTTCCACTTCTATGACACCACGGAAAGAGAATATAGGGTAATTTTCAAATTGTCTACTTTGTATTCTGATGAATGTATTTATCATTGCATGCATGCATTTGTGCAACTTGTGCAATAGTTTTGTTGTTGAAATGATACTTGCATACTGACAATCATGTGCAAACATTTTCAATTCCATCTGTTGGATGTCTGGATTTAGCTTTGAAATTTAATTTATTTTCTCTAAGAACAAACAGGGCAGATAATGGAGAATGTGAAAGCTATGATTGGTGATTGGAGCCAAATTAAACTCTTTTCTTTGAAATACATTTGTTAATTTGTGTTATCTGGTAAAATAGTCATCACCTGCAAATTACCTTGTTGGTCAATCCAAACTTCCACTCTTATGGTCCTCCTCTTACTTTATTTCTATCATGCACATCATTTCTGATTTGGCAGTTTCAAATATATGTAGATCCAATGTTGAGCTTATATAATCATGAAATCTCAACAACTCTATCATAGTCTTGTTCTTTGGTTGGTGCTACTTGTTTTTTTGGTTCATAGGAAGGCCTGTTGACTTTTCAGCTACACAATGGCAGTTATCCCGCTCCCTCCCTTAATCTCTCCCATCACAGGTGTGAGTGGGATTCAATTCCAGGTTGCTTGGTACCATATAAAGCGACTCTAACAACCAGGCTAATTTTAACAAATGCGTCCATACTGAAGCTTATCTGTTTTGCCTTCTATATGTGGCATTTATTTATAATTTGTCTTGTCTTTCTAACATCACAGAATTTGCAACTTACACTAATTTGCGAACACTTTCTGTAATTTATCTGTGAGATTGATATCTAGTTTAACATTCATATCTATGATTTATAGAGTAACAGCATGAAGAACTTTGAAACAATGATGTCTTTTACTTCTACTAAGCTGCTTTTGTGCAAACACCTAAAAGATTTACCACCTTATATGGAAAGTTCAGTGTTGGATTGATGTTGTGATAGGTCTTTCAAATCTGGCGGGGTGGATAGGAGAACTGCTAAGCTGGCCCCATCTTCTTCTGTCTTGAAAAGTGATGGGAGAGCAGAGAGAAGGAAAGAGGTATAACCATTTCACTGCTACCCTTCTCTCGTCATTGGACACAATTCTTTTAGGAAAAGCTTTTTACATTTTGAGCATGCAATGCTGTTTTCTGTTAGCCACTAAATTTAAGATCTCTTTTAAAATAAATTTCAGTTTTCTAAGAAACTGGAAGAAAAATCCAAGACTGAGGCAGAGAGCAGGCGCCTTGGAACAAAATCAAAGGTAGATTTCCAAATATCCTCATTTTTGTTGTTAGTATCAAATTGCTGTGATGTGACAATGAACAAAAAACAAATCAATATAATTTAAAGGAAGAATGCAGCCAAGTGTGTTTCTGTGAGCTTGTGTGCATGTATGTATACCAATGCACCTTTTGTTTTTCCTTCTAATGGTTTCTTGGATGATAGTGCTCCCAAAAGATTAGCTCCATTGGATCATTAAAACAATACAGTTCTATTGTTCCATCCGAATGACTGTCATGCTACATGCTTGGTACAGGAGAAAAGAGAGGCAGAGATTAAAAAGCCAAGACGGAGCTTGAACTTCAAAGCCACGCCCATGCCAGGTTTTTATAGGGGACAGAAGGCATCTAAAAGCCCATTAGATAAGGTATGTACTGTTCCAGCTTATGATCTACATGGGATGGAAAACAATTTGAAAATAATACACTACTTTGAGGTATATGGCCAGGTCTTTGCCTTTGGCTTTCCCTTTTTAATCTCTGTCTATATGTTGGTGAGTGCTTAATGTTAGAAAACATCTATATTTATTCTCTCCCCCTATTTCAGTGCTTTGTGGAAATTAAAATTTGTATATTAATAGTCAACTACCACTGGTAGTTCTGACAAGTCCACAAAACTATTGAACCAATCATTGAGAAAACTTCCATCTTTTTTTTCAATGTCTAGGTAGGGTGCTTGTTTATGGACACCAAACCAGATAAAATAGAAAAACCTATTAAATAGTGGTAATTGGTAAAGGAAACTAGAATAAACTAAATTTCTACTCCAACTACTAAATAATAAATACTGATATTCCTAAAAATATAAAAATCTAGAAAAACTAAACAATATTAAAATTTCTAAAAGGTCAAATAATATTTGTTGTTGTCTTTCTCCACCCCCACCAACTTTTTAGTGTTTATCGAGTCTGGTGAGGCTGGATGACTTTGAGAGGCCTATTGCTGCCTTGCTTACAATTAGGCTTATTGTCTGTCAATTTGCCATCAATCAAATGGGTCACAGGGAACATGATGGATGATGACTTGTCACTGTCAACACTACATGGCATTTGACAAGTGAAATGCGTCTTTTTATGCTGCATATCAAAATTCCAGTACCATGTGAATTTAAATGTGCATCTGATTTAAGCTTCTAAACCCTGTCCGTCTAAATTCAGGAGAATCCAATTTATGAATTCTGGGGAAATAGAGCAATGAATTGAAAAAAAAAAATTGTTTTGCTGAATTATCTTGAGACTGAAGGAGCATGCAAAAATGCTCAAACACTATGTTTTTAACTTTAAGTCATTGTCCCCTAATTTCCTTCTAAATCATGTCATAAACTCATAATCCCTGCTCGATGGGTTTTTTCTTGAGGATTCGGGGAAAGAAAGGGATGGGTTGTGCACACACAAAAAAAGAAAACTAGTAAACAGACTAGACCTGAGGGTTCAAAATATGTAAATGAATGTGAGAACTGATAGACTTATTGTCATGATGTATGCAGGAGGGTTCCAAGACGCTTCGGATATAGAGATACACATCATCCATCAGGAATGTGATATAATGAAACTTTTCTGAAAGAAACAGTGAGCAAGGGTGGCCCCTTCACATTGGAGGCTGCATGCATATATTTCTAGATGAGGATTGTACAGTTGGAGTGGAGTTGCTTTCTAGCAAGGAACCTGTCATGAGAGTATCACTCGGCAAATGGCAAGCTCAGTTGCTTTCTGTATGTTGGAAGTGCAACCAGAGAAACCAGATTTCATTAATCATGTTGTCTAGAATAGATGGGAAATTATTTGTGACAGAAAACACAGAGGTGAGGACTGCCATGTTCTTCACGCATTAGCTCTAGGCATGCATGCATTACTGTGTGAGATCAGAAGTATCAAATCGTTAGGGATATGCATAGAGGCCTTGAATAGTTTAGATATATACTGTTACATGTATTTGTTATGGCACCATGTTCTGCTTTTGTGAAGATGTATCTTCTATTTATCCTGTCCTTCGAATTTTCAGTGTGAGGTTCAATCTTGCTTGTGTCGGGCTTGAACTTCAATGAGCGTGAAGGAAATTGTTGCCTTGGTAATTAGGATAGGACAGCTTAACCTTGTTTTCCTACTGGCAGCCTACAGAGCATCACTTAATGGGAGAGAACAAAAATCTTCTTCATGCAAATCTTCTTCCACATGGGCAAGAAGTAGATTTTAGCCACATCTACCAGCCTATAGAGTATAGCCTATACTAGAAAAATCTTGCATTGCGAGCGACTGAAATTATTTCTAAGCTTTCAATTTCTAGGATTCATCAAGTCAAAGAAGGAAAATCTCCTCCAGCCAAGGGCAAAGGCAATAATCGAAATTGACGCTCCTATATACTTCCTATTTTCTATTCAAACTGCCAAACATGCCCTAGGCATGGTGTGGTGTGTTTCTCCCACAATTGCAGCATGGAATTATTATTATTATTAACTAATACTCTAAAAGGCGTTTTCTACTTTTTTGTTTTTTCATGCTCTTAAGTTTTTTTTTGTTTGTTAATTTTTTTTTTTTGAGCTTTACATGTTTTTTTTTTCTAGATTGTCTTCTTCTTTTTCTTTTTTTTTTAATTTTTTTTGTTTTTTTTAAATTATTTTTATTGATTTTTTTAGTACTGAAATGGTTGAAAATTTAGTTTTATAATTAAAAAAAAAAACATTATGGATTACTACAATGTTTTCCTGCACAGTTTTTTTATGAATTTTTTTCTTTTTTTTCAAAATAGTCTTTGTCGATTTTGCTTCGTAGTTTTTTTAAAAAAAATATTGTGGATTGTTACAATGTTTTCACATATGGTTTTTTTTTTTTTTGCTACAGTATTTCTCCACATTTGTTTTTCAAAATTATTTTTGTCGATTTTTTTATAATATTAAACTGGTTGAGAATTCAGCTTTAACTTTCTCCACATGTTTTTTTTTTTGCTTTTTTTCCCAAAATTATCTTCTTCTTTTTTTAATTTTTTGTGTTTTTTTTTAGAATTGTTTTTGTTGATTTTATTTTTTTAATATGGAGCTGGTTGAAAATTTAGCTTTGTATTTTTTTTCTTTAAAACACTGTGGATTGCTATAGTGTTTTTCTATATGGTTTTTTTTTCATTTTTTATAATTGTTTTTGTTTTTTTTTTTCCAGAATTATCTTTGTCGATTTTTTTTTTTCATTTTGAGCTGATTGAGAATTTAGCTTCGTAGTTTTTTCTTTAAAACACTGTAGATTGCTACAGTGTTTCTCCACATGATTTTTTAATTTGTTATGATTTTTTTTCAAAATTGTCTTTATCGATTTTATTATTTTTAATATTGAACTGGTTGAGAATTATAACTGTAGATTTTCTCATGAAACACTATAGATTGCTACAGTATTTCACTGCATAGTTTTTTTTCCTTTTGTTTTTTTTGTTATGATTTTTTCTAAAATTTTCTTTGTTCATTTTATTTTTTAAATATTAATCTGATTAAGAATTTAGCTTTGTAGTTTTTTCCTTGAAAACATTATGGATTGCAACAATTTTTCTCCATATAATTTTTTTTAATTTTTTCCACAAATCGACGACAACGTATTATTTTCCTTGTGGCATGTTTTTACAAACATGCCACAAGCCCACGGCATCGCGCGGGCATGACATCTAGTTATTATACAAAACTTGTGGCAATTCAAAGTGGAAAACGATACTTTTATGTTTTTTTATTAATGTTTTTTTTAATATTAATTTTTTTATTAAGTTATTCTACTCTCACAGCACGGATTGCAGGTTTGGTGGGTTGGTTCAGTTTTTTTTAATTATTTTTTTAATTTCATCCTTTAATATTGAGTTAATTAGGAATTAAGTTTCATAATTTGTTTTGTTTACTTTCTATTAAGTTATTTTAGCCTCATGACTCGGGAATAATGCTTAACAGGTTAACTTGAGTTGATTCAAGTTGTTTTTTATGTTTTTTTAATTGTTTTTTTTTTAATTTTATCATTTAATGTTGGGTCAGTTAGGGTTTGAGCTTCATATTTTTTTTTTGTATTCTATGAAGTTATTTTAGTTTCATGATCAATGGTGTATTTTTAATATTTTAACCTCAGGTAAATCGAGTTGTTTTTTTAAGAGGTTAACTCAGTCTCATGACCTGGGTCACGAGTCTTTCAACATCAGATTTTTTTTTATTGGGTTATCCTCGTCTCATAACCCGAGTCGTGAATTTAGCGGGTTATCCCAGTTGACTCAATTTTTTTTAATTGAATTTTTCCCTATTTTCATCATTTATTTTTTTTATTAGGAATTAAGTTTCATGATTTGATTTAGTTTGGTTTTTATTAGGTTATTCTAATTTCATGACCCAATAATAGTGCTTAACGGGTTAACCTGGACCGACTTAACTTATTTTGTATTTTTTTTAGTTAATATTTTTATAAATTTTATCGTTCAACATTGAATCTGACAGAATCAATTAGAGATTGAACTTCATAATTTATTTTGATTTGCTCTCTATGAGATTATCTCAGTCTCATAACCAGAGTCGTAGATTTGACGGGTTAAATTGGGTTTTTTTTATTATTATTTTCTTTCTATAAGGTTATATCCATCTCATGACTCGGATCATGGGTTAAACGAATTGACTTGGATTGTTTTTATATTTTTATTTTTAATCTTATTCTTCAACATTGAGCTTTTTAAGAATTATACTTTGTAATTTGTTTCGATTTGCTTTCAAAAGGGTTATCTTTTTTTTTATCCGGGTTACGGGTTTGACAGGTTATTCCAATTCATTTTTTTAGATTTTTTTTAATTGATTTTTTTAAAAAAATTTATCCTCCAGCATGTGATTAATTGAGAATTAAACTTCATAATTTGTTTTTTATAGGATTCTTATAGTCTCATAACTCGAATTATAAATTTAACATGTTAACTTGAATTGAACCAAATCAATCCAGTATATTATCTTAATATTAAAAAAAAATAACATCTTGAAAATTTTTTTAAATGAAATTATATTTTTAAAGATTATATGAATTGTTTTTGTACCGTATCAATATCCAAAAAAAACATCAAAACAAATTCTAACCTCACTCGCAACGTGCCGATTATCAACAATCTAGTTGATATCTATAACCAAAAAGAACTGCACTGTTGTTTGCTCATGATTCCGTTTCCATACAAGAACCTCTCTGTATAAATTATCAAACAAAAGCAGTGTGGACTTCACATCTAGTTTACACACCTGTTAAGTATATATGCCTGGAGTAGCTTGAATTTACCTACGACCATCTTGGTCAATTTCTTATGGCATCAGTTAAAAAGCATTTACACTTTCACTTGAAATTGACAAATTTAAACCATGATACAAAAAAAAAAAAAAAAAAGAGTTTATTTACATACCTGCAAAACAATTCAAAGAATCCAAAAATATTCACCTCTGTAAATGCGGGAATGTTTTAACAACTATATACATTCGTCCATTGACTCCATTCCCTTCCATGATAATTGATAGACATCCTTCAAAAATCTGAATCCGATTCGCTAGAATAGTTCATAGATTTTTCTTTCATAAAGTGTGGGGGCAAGTTTGGGAACCTTACTGGCATCCTTGATGATGGTGACTTGGGGGAGGATTCAACACTTCTTGATGATGTTTTCCTTCTTTGCAGATTTCGAGTAATTTCAATACAGACCTGGTCAACCATACATAGAAAGTCTTTAATGATGGAAAATAGTTGAAGTGCGTGTGCTTCTTGATCTTTCGAAGCTCCTGCATGGTAATATTCTGTTGTTTTCTTTACAAGATCCATCACCCTCGTCTGCTCTTTAGTCAAACCCTTTAGTTCTTCCTCAGCTGCTTCAAGAAAACCTTTCATTTCCCTTACAAATCCCCCTTCTCCGTTAGCAGCAGCACATTGTGACATAAATGCCCTAACTTCTCTTGCACCTGTTGCGAGAGCTGAGCAAGTAGCAGCAAAGGTATCATAATCTATTTGGGCTGCTTTCTTAACATTAGAGAATTCAATGCTGAGCCCTCCTACCGCAGGTAATCCCAGCATCATATATTCCTTCTCTCTCTCTCCTTTTGACGCTGAATCCTCAGAAATCACACTGCTGTTGCTTCTTTGGCTGCTGTTTCGACTCAAGCTACGATTTCGATTAAGAACGCAACGTTTTCCTTCAGTTCGGACTACTTCTTCCACGACAAAGTGAAGTAAAGTAGTTTTTCCATCCATGCTTTTAACATCAGATAGCTTTCCTAGTGAAGTTAGTTTGAAAGCTTGCGCATTTCCTCTAGAAGTTCCAGCGTTCATGCGATTACCCGCCTTGAGAATTGCTTCCAGAAGTTTGATAAAGAGTCCTCGATTTCGAAGTTCCTTGCATCCTGATTCAAGTATTTGTAAAGATTCCTTGAAGTGAAGAATCTCTGCATCATAATTTGATCTGAAAAGCATGGCATTAATACGACTAAATGCTGTTGGAATAGCTTTCAGAAGATGGTAGAGGAAGGACTCAGCATCAGCCAGTCTAGTAGTGTCTCCCCCGAATTCAAGGATTTGGGATTCTTCCTCTTTGGTTGGGGCAATTCTCATAAGCTTTTCAAGAGTATCTACACTTAGACCTTGGCCATTAGTCAATGCATCAAGGAGCTCACTGCGAGAGATGGCCAGAGACTTGAGAACAATTGCCATGTTCTGGGATTTTCGGGCATCAAGAATAACAATTTGTGATGATGAACTGGAAATAAGATTATTTGAATTGCTCGAGTTGCTGTCACTTTTTGGGGATTTCCTGTTGGTGGCTACGAATCCGAAGAGGGCTTCCATAAGATTATCATCAACCCTGAAACATTGAAAAATTTTGAGAATCCATAGAACAGGATATCGAACCACTTCATTACTATAATCTTATTCGAACAAAAAGATGAATCACAGTTACCTAAAAGAGCCACCATCGATTTTGTCCCACACCATGGACTGGCCAGCATTCGTGTTCACCTTATCCCAGTGCAACGGCTTCAGTTTTACCTGGCCATCCCCAGCTGCTGCTGTAGTACTGCCTTGTCCAGTTGAAGACTCCCCTGATTCACCTTTACTTGGGTTCCCTTTTTGCAATGGAGGAAGATTTGAAGATGCTGCCTTGGGTGGTGGAGGTGGCGGCGGCTGATTTTTCTTTGCTGGGATTGTAGGAGGTGGAGGCGGTGGAGGAACTTGCTTGTTTGGAATTGCCATTGAAGATTGTAGTGGAGGCGGTGCAGGAACTTGCTTGTTTGGAATTGCCATTGAAGATTGTAGTGG
>Ga0325411_1008431_pt1 | contig 11158 bp, 8 predicted proteins | sample PopdelMetagenome_13_FD_206181 | JGI IMG/M metagenome (GOLD analysis project Ga0325411, IMG submission 206181) | Populus deltoides microbial communities from Bellville, Georgia, United States - Xylem-PdIQD-R4 | ecosystem: Host-associated > Plants > Phyllosphere > Stem > Wood/Secondary xylem...
TTTTTTATCATTTTATTAATTTAAATTTGTTTTTAATCTCATCCCTCAACATTTGATTTTGATTTATTTTTATGTCAAATTTGTCTCCTCTTTTTTCTTCTTTAATTTTGCCCCTCATCATTTGATTTCATTTAGTTTTTATATTAAATCTGATCCTTATTTTTTAATTTTTTTTTATCTCTTTGCTAAACGAATTTGTTTTTAATTTTATCCTTCAACATTTGATTTCAAATTATTTTGATGTCAAATTTTGTCTTCTTTCTTTTTATTACTGTTTGTTTTGTTTTGGATCCTATTTTGGTTGTCTTTTTTTTTTTCTAATTTCATCCCTTATTATTTTGTGATTGAAGATTTTACCTTGTTGATTTTTAGGTTTTACTTTCTATAAAGTTAGTCTCTGGCTCGTGATCATAGTAACGAGTTTCAAATATTACACGGGTTAACTTCAGTTTTTTTAGGTTCTTTATTAAATTTAATTTTTTTATGATCTCATCTTTTAATGTTTGATTTATTGGAAAGTGGTCTTCATGTTTTTTTTTTTTTGTAAAAATTAATTTTCCTTTTGTTTTCGCCTTTTGATATTGGTCTGTTTGATAATTGAGCTTTATTGGTTTATTCAATTAGCTTTTGATGGAGTTATTTTGATATTACGATTAAGTCACAGATTTAGCACGCTGGCTTGGATGGGCTCAAGTTAGGCTTTTACCCTTTTTCTATGCCTGATTTTTTTTGTCAGTTTCTTTATCGTTATTGTATTTTTTTATATTAAAATTATTGAAATTATACGAGTTTATTAAATCCAGCCAAGTCAATGACCTGATTCTTGATTTTTTTTTCTTCTTTGAAAAGGCTCACGTTACCTTAACATCCTTTTTATATGATGAAATCCTTTATTTTGTTAGTTTCTTTATCATCGTTGTATTTTTTTTATTAAATTTATGAGTTTATTAAATCCAGCTAAGTCAATGACTTGATTCTTGATTATTTTTTTCTTTGAAAATTCTCACATTACCTTAACATCCTTTTTTATATGATGAAAAAAATTTAGCCGAGCTCGCAAAATAACTCAAACTACCATTCTAGTATATATTAAAGTTAATTTTAGGGTTTTGAAGAATTAGTCGAGGTACGCATAAACTGACCCGAATACCCACAGTTAACTAATAAAAAAGAAAAAAAAAGTGATGTTGTTTATGTGATTTAGGAAAGTAGAAACATATATCGAAAGGGAACTGAAAATCCTATCAACATTAATGATGCCTGTCAATAAGTAAACGAGTCTAATTTAAATAGATGAAGTGTGAAGCATGGGTATTATTCTAGAATAATGAAATATTTTTCCTTTTTTGGGTGTTTAGCATTATAATCTAAGTTATTTTCAATAGTGTTTTTAGTTTGAAAATATATTAAAATAATTTTTATTTATTTTTAACATTATCATATCAAAATTATCAAAAAATACAAAAATAATAAATTAATTTGATACATTTTCAGGTCAAATATGTTTTTGAAACACATCTAAATATAGTTTAAACACAAAACAATTTATTTTTTAAAGTCTGTTTGATATTTTAATAATGATTGTTTTTCAAAATAAATTTTGCTTCGAAATATATCAAAATAATATATTTTTTTATTTTTTAAAATTTATTTTTAACATCGTCGTAACAAAACAATATAAAAATACAAATAAAAAAATATTCCCACATCAAATACAATTAGTCTCTTACTAGGGTAGTGAAACTGGCAAAAGGGACCAAAGATGAGACAAGTCTTTTTGTATTTTCAACTCATGAAGTTTTTTCCCCTCTTCTTAAACTTGACCTTGCCAATTAGGTCTCACCTTTGGTGTTTTTATTTATTATTATTAGTGTTCTTTTTATTGTCATGCATGTTACATAATAATTCCTGAACGAGTTCTTCTTATTTATTTATTTTTATTATTGTTAAATGATTAATGCTACATTTTAATACTTAACATGTTTTTTCATTTTTCTTTTAGTTGGATATGAGTAGCACATTGGAAAATGTCCAGAGAACTGATGTTTTGCCTATTTTGAAAGAACTCTACAGTGTGGAAATCTTTTCCTTTTTCCCAAGAGATCAACATTTAGTGGCATAGAGCCATAGACACAGGCATCCATAATAGTGGCGTCTCCATAATAGTGGCAGTAAGATACTGTGCGCGCGCGCGCGCGGCCGTAAGGCAACTGCAACGCTGCCCTATTTTTTTTTGTTTTTTGAGAAACGAAATGGTGCGCTATTAGTTTTCAACAATGTATACAATTATGTATTCCTACTTAATTCGAAGCAATAAATGATTTTGTTTAATTTACCTTTTTTCTATGTGGACTGCAATGTAATGGACCGCATTGTTTCATGAATTCTTTCTGGGTTTTGCCGCTTCAATAAATCTCACTATGGAAGTTGAAAACCAGCAGAGTTTTAGATATTAAAACTTGACCAATTCACTAGGACTCCGGTCTTCGGCATCACTTCCTATGCAAACGCATTTCTTTCCCAAAGAGTTGCATTCCAATGCCAAGAGTCACTTGCATTTCTCTTCATTCCCTCAAATGTAATGCCAAGCCCTGCACAGCTCCTCAAAGCCCTCTCCTACTCTGCTTTCTTCAATCTGTTGCTTCTCACCACACAAGCTGTGTACATGCTTTAAAACATGGCTGGAATTGGTAGTCTTGTTGATCTATTACTTTTCTACACACTCGAGAGAGTTCTTTACAATAGAATGGTATGCTCACTGGGCCAAAACTCCCAGCAAGTCAAGAAAGCAATTGCCCTTTGGCTAATGCTCGAGGAAATTGGCTACCATGATCTAATCCGGACCATAAACTCCTTTGATAACGCCACCATTGAATCCTTATTTTATGAGGCATTGCAGTGCTTATTATGCATACACCCGAATTCGGCTCAACCGTTTGAATCAGATGAAACTCCAATTTTTACAGGCCTTTTTGACGAGCCTATGAACCCGAGGTTCTTTTACTACAACAGAGAATTCATGTACAAGCGCTACATGCACATCATGGAAACGGTTTGTGATCAAATCTTTGGCGAGACCAAGGCTGTAGAAGTTGACGTGTCAAGTTTGAGGCCAGCAATTAACCCCTTTGGAGAAGGGTCTAGTACTGGACATGAAGGTATAGCAATGTATGCTGCAGGGACTTCTAGTAGGGCTAGTGGTCAAGTAATTGGTGAGACATCTAGGCAATCAAGCTTGAATCCTGATGCCGGTGAATTTAATCCTGGACAGGCCCCTGAAGATTCTCGGACAATGTTCCTAACTTTCTCACTGGGCCACCCTCTAAGCCGCGATGAAATTATTGATTTCTTTACATCGTATGTAAATGTTAAATAGTTTAATTAGCGATTCACACGTATCCATTCCAGTTCACTCTGTCTATTCACTCCAATTTTGTTTGTTTTTTCAGGAACTGTGGGGATGTAGTACAGAATGTTTTCATTGAAAGTACTCAACCAGGCAAGGATCCACAGTTTGGACGAATTGTGTTCACTAATTCCTTGGTGATACCAAGAATACTTAATGGACAAACAAAAGCCAAATTCATGGTGAATCGTAAGCATCTATGGGCTCGTATTTATGTGCCTCGTCGCAGAGGTAGCAGCTAGCTTGGTAAATGATGGAGCAGAAAACATTAGAGATGATTTAATTAGAAGTTTATAGCAGTGAAAAATCTAACATTACTTCTTGTTAGTGCTTCTGTTTGAACTACACATGGTTGCAGAATATAGCTGGCTGCTATCTTAGTTATAATTTTCCTGGAAATAATGCTGGAGTACACTTTCAATCATTTTTTGTCCCGTCTGAAATATTTTAATAATAGATCGTAGGCAACTCCATTCTACATTCTAATTTCTATATGCTCCTACATTTTCTGGAGATGGCTACGGTTTGTGGTTGAAGGAAAATGGAAGAGTACAACGCTGAATGATATGTCATTATATCCTGTAATGTTGTCACTGAATTTGTAAACGAACAAGTGAAATTTCTGTATGGAATTTGTTTAGGAATGTGCTCCCGAAAAATAATTTCTTAAATGATGTCACTGAATAACTTGCAGCTAATGCCTCTTGCAGATAAAAAAACACTTGAGTTGGAACCTTGATAGAAGAAAATTTATCAGGTGTGAATGTTCCGGTGGATAGCCTGAGCTGAAGAAAATTCAACCTCCAGAACAAACTGAACGGAGCTTACATATCATGTTGTTAAAGCGAGAGAAAAGTCGAGAAAGATCATTAACATAGAACTAAGTCTAATACGATAGAGTGTGTGAAGCAATACTGTCATGTCAACTAAAAGCAAGCCAGAAAGCCATCATTAACACAGAGGGAGAATAGGGCTTCAACAGAGTTTTTGAACCAACAAAACTAAAATCATCAGAAAACAGTTAGGAGGAGAACGAAAACCCAGATGTGATATCATGGTTCAAATCCAAAGTATGATTTTATGATCAAGATGCTCCGGGTTTGGCAGAAGCATCAGCTGTGATATTTGCCTGCCCTCAGAGTATGAGCAAGTCTGATCTAATGAAAAAAAAAAAAGATTTTCTGGCAGATAAGACAAGAACTGACATTTCCAGTCGGGAAATCGAGATCCCCATGAACCTTTATTTTCATATTCTTGCCGAAGAATAACGTGCAATTTGGCTAATGGAGTTTAGGCAAGGGGGCTGGATGGCAACTGGCATTGGACTTCTGCTAGATCTAAAGGTGTTGTGCAGTTTGTGTTAAGATTTTCCACGGTCAACATCACAAAGACTCAGTTATTTTGAGTTGTCGAAATAAATAAATAAATAAGAACGAAGAAAGAAACAAATATTTAGTAATTCGACACTGGATGAAAGTGAGTTCTCTAGAATTTACGATGGGTACTTGCAACGATGTGGGAAACAGAGTTCAATTATCACGACAAGCCGTTTTTGCAGCCAATATATATCAGTGGCTGTATGCTATTGTAGATTACATAAAAAAGTGGCTACAAAAGCAACAGGGATTCACTGTTTGAACTGGGGAATTAGCACAGAGGCGCTTAAATTCAGATTTACCAGTGTTGAAACTAGTAATCTCTGTCATAACAAGAAGCAACGTTGTGAACATGCACTGTTGCAGATATAGCAAATGTTGTAATATCTCGGTCATTCATCATATGAACTGATGTTTTTGTGTACAAATACAAAATTGGACCACTAAGTTTATGGGATTATGGTAAAGGTTACATTTCAAAATAATTATGATATTAAAATAATTTAAAAATATTAAAAAATAAATTTGAAATAATTTTTTTTTCAAAAAATAGTGAATGGAAAACATCCATGGCTTTGTTCTTTCACACCCCAGCAGAAAAGATCTGAAACGAACAAGCCTGCCGGAAACCATTCAGGCTGTCGGTCTCTGGATCGAATTTAAGGAATAAGTTGCTGGTCTATCTTGTGGTTCATTTGGTTTTGATGATTTCGTTTCAAGTTGATAATCACAATCCTTGTTCTTTTTTTTTTTATTATTATTATGTCCCATCTGCTCTTCAATTTAGATGAGTGAAGCATCCAAGAGTCATTTTTTTATTATTATTATTATTTTTATTGTGAGTGTTTGAATCAGCTGTATCTTATTTAATTTTATGGGATTTAAAATTAATAATAATGTAAATTTTTAGTGGTCGTAAGATTTGTAGAACTCAAACTGGTGACATGTAAGAAATAAATTTAGGACCTGACCAGTTGAGTTATACCCCTTATTATTTATTAAAGTAAGGGTACTATGTTGTTTAGATTAATTTTCAATTTTAATACAACCCTGAGAGGTGTAGTTCAACTGGTTATGCCCTAAGTTTGCTTTTTAGAGGTCACTAGTTCGAGTCCCATAAATTTCAGGATTACTGGAGGTCTATATAGTTGTTAATTTCAGGGTCTGTAAAATTAGTTGAAGTATATAAAAGTTAGACTGAACATCTATATTAATAAAAAAAAAAATCAATTTCATATCGAAATTACTTGAGTAAAAAATAGAAGTTTATTTTATTGACCATGAATATCTGCCACAGCATTCAAACTTAAGAAACCTGGAGCACCCAGAACGCAGCATATCAAAGGGGACTTTGATTAAAGTAATTTTGTAATATAATTCAAAATCTAATTTAGTTACGAAAGTGTTTTAAAAATTGAAATAAATCACCTTGGACCAGCAAATGTCTGAGAACTCGGCTGCCAGGACAGCTGTTCATTCTTCAAGAATCAAGGGGTGGAAAAATATGGTTTTGTGCCCTTTTCAACCGGTGGATAATGGTCCATGCTCTCAGAATTCGACTCATTTGGTAGGGTGTTTGACTTTCCGGTGTTTCCACGTTTTGTTAAAAAAAATGTAAGAGTTTCTTTCCATTTATTTTTTTGTGATTTTAAATTATTTTGGTACAGTGATATTAAAAATAAATTTTAAAAAATAAAAAATATTATTTTAATATATTTCTAAACGAAAAACATTTTAAAAAGTAATTACAGGTGTATTAAAACCCGGTTCCCTTCTATAGCGTCTGGGAAATTTTGATTTTATGGCAGCAATGACGAGAACTAACATTTCCAGTGGGGAAATCGAGATCCCCATGAACCTTTATTTTCATATTACTGCCGAAGAATAACGTGCAATTTGGCTAATGGAGTTTAGGCAAGGGGGCTGGATGGCAACTGGCATTGGACTTCTGCTAGATCTAAAGGTGTTGTGCAGTTTGTGTCAAGATTTTCCATGGTCAACATCACAAAGACTCATTTATTTTGAGTTGTCGAAATAAATAAATAAGAACGAAGAAAGAAACAAATATTTAGTAATTCGACACTGGATGAAAGTGAGTTGTCTTGAATATACGATGGGTACTTGCAACGATGTGGGAAACAGAGTTCAATTATCACGACAAGCCGTTTTTGCAGCCAATACATATCAGTGGCTTCAAGAATCAAGGGGTGGAAAAATATGGTCCATTCGCTATGATTGCACATCCAAACTAACTTGGAAAATGGCCTGACTCTATGACTGACGTTATTATTTCATCTTGCAATTTATTTATATATCAATTATTTATATTTTTAGAAGTTCATTTTATTTATAGTATGGTTTTACTTAGGTTGAGATTTTAATTTTCTTTGCCAATAATGGTACAGCTGGTTCCACATTGACGGATGCTTGATCGGAAGGACCATAACATGCAATGGACGGGACAATGACAATGCTTGAGATTATTAGGGATATTTTTTATATATATTTGGAAGAGCTATATCTTGAATAGTTCATGAAAAAGATGTATCGTACGTGATGTGATATATTATTGAAAAGTTCAAATTAATAATTAATATGAGATAAGTTTATTTATATTTTCTTTAAAATACCTATATTTCACATCATTTTAAATAAATACAAGGGTTTTTGTAATAGAAATTAATTTATGCAACAAAAATGATTTTTAAATCAAAAACAAAATAGTTAGGATTGCTAATTCAATTTATTTTCATTAGTATTTTATTCTAAATATAAAAATTATAATAGTTTATTAATTGAATACAAATTTACTTATGAATTAATATCAATTCACATGTAATTTGATTTTAAATAAAATATAAATAGATTAAATATTTGGATGATAATTTAAACCTACGGGAGGATCTATACCACCTAACTCTGTTTATATTAATTTTTTATTTAGTTTTAGGTGTGAGTATGGATGAAGGGTTGACCCATCCCATCATCCAACCAATACCCATTCTTTCTTTCTTTCTATGAAAGCATTTAATTGGACTAGAACTTGCTTTGTGGATTAAAACTATGGTAATGAGGCTGTGCCATTTGTCACTCTTTCATTCGATCAAAGCATATATAATTGACACCTGTGAATTTAGATAATATTTTCTAGTAATTTAATTAAGGTTTCTAATTCAATTTATTTCCATAAATATTTCAAATCTTATAATTAAATTCAATTATACGATTTAATATTTTAATTGAGATATAAAAATTATAATAAATTATTAATTGAATTTAATTCTATATACAATTTGATTCCAAATATGTTTGTGCTTGCTTTAAGATTGAAAATATGAGATTTTCTTGTAAAACGAGTGAAATAAAGTTTATGAATATATCTCATTATCATGGATTCAAAATATTCAAAATTGCTTAGAATGCAAGAATCCGAGTAAGAATTTTGAAACAACTTCACTCTTATCATTAACCTATTCACTGGAGATTTCTTCCCTAACGAGCCAAAGGAGAAGGACAAAATTCGTCTCGAAATCTTACCTAAAATTAGATTTCTAAATAAAAATGTATGTTTTTTATACGAAGTTTGTCTTCCATAGCACCCATCGGGGACGAACTTCGGCCCCCCACAGAATCTAACGGAGATGGAATTTGTCTCCAGTAGAATCCAGCGAGGACGAATTACGTCCCTTATTAGCCTCAAATAAACAAAATTTAAAAACTTTAGGGACGAATTTGAACTTTTCATCCTAGAAAGCTTTAGGGATGCTCAGCAGGGGACGATTCTCTTTTGATATCCCCTCCAGTCCAGAATTGGGCCTCACGATCTCTAGGTAATATGCTTCTCTCGATTTTTACGTTCATAGTTTGATATTCTAGTATATATCCTAAGCAGCTTAACTACAGCAAGAGCATGGAAAATTAATTGAGTGTTTCTTATCCCGAACCTTTGTCTAGTTTTCTCAAAGCCTCTTGTTCATATCTCTCATTAAAGATTAATTCTACTATCTAGCAGACATTTTGCCAACCCGTATATAAACCACTTTTTTTTTTTTTTATCTACTATTATATAAACCATAATATTGGAGATGAAAAGACTTTGAGACAAAAATATAGGTCCCAAAAGACTTTAGTTGATGGCATGCATTTTAAATAGCCTCCAGTGTCAAATTCGTGCGTGTAAAATCCGTGGTGGCTAGCTTCCTAATTAAGGCCATTCCTATCATTCATATTGTTGACCATTCGACTCCACAAGAAAATAAACAAAAGGCAGCATAATTGGATTATTTTGAAATGAACAAAATTATTTATTATGGTTTATCTAATAGAAGACAAAAAAACTTGTACATTATATATACGGAAAACATAATTAAAAACTAGAAAAAAAATATATTAAATTCAAGAATAAACCACTTAACTACTCATAATTAATATAAAAGGAGAGAGTAGATTTATGAATTCGAAGCTTTATATTTTAATTAATTCTAACATTAAAATAAAACTCTTGCTTGATAGAAGTATTAGATGCGATAAATGAAGCGGATTCATTAAAAGAAAGGGGAGAAAAAACAGCAAATCAAGAGCGTGTAAGCTTGGTGATGAGTTTCGTCATGAACAGTTGTATATATAAAAAGAGGCTGTGCCTTTGAAACTTGCATTTCTAGCTGTCTAGTTTCTCGACTTCTAGAGGATATTTGAATCACCAGGATGCAATTATTTTGGCTGATAGCGTCACGTTAATCTTGTCCTAAAAGATCCAGAATTAAATTTTCCTCACAGGTTATAAGAGTTAATAAGAGAGAAAGGTTGCCCTAGCTGGAAGATTATGACATGTAGTGTGAGAAAAAAAAAACAGAAGGACAATACTGAAGCCGAATAAAGCAGAAGCTAGTGTTTCACGATTCACAAGGGCACTGCACAAGAGGGGACCCAAGCCAGCTTTCATTTTAAATTCATGACTTTAATGGATATTGGATCGAGGATATTATTGAGCAAAAGATATTAATTACTGCCTTACCATTGTTAATTACTGCCTTACCATTGTTCTCCAACAAGACCTTAAATTACCACCTAGCGTGTTAATTTCCTATATATATATATATATATATATATATATATATAGCTTGCACTTCAAGATCAAATATATATGAAACATTACTCAAAGAAAAATATGAAGAAATTAATTAGGACGATCATTCAATTCAAGCATCTTAACAAGGAATAATAGACCGTACAAGATAAAGCCAAACTATGCATTATTTAAAATCGAAATAAGCTAAAGAATTACCAAGACTGTAACCCCTTTTGTGTTTTAGGTCTTTTTTAGGACCCATTTCTTTGATGAATCGCATATTTTTGCTTTTCTTTATATATCCTCATTGTAATGACTTAAAATACTACATTAATTAATGACCAATAATCCCTTGTTTCAAGCTCTTTCCATCACACACATCTAACTTCTTTCCCACTTTCTCTTTCTCATGGAAACATCACTAAATATACAATGTGATGCTCAAACTACCACCTTTTCCTCTACTCCAATCTCCTCTTCCTTCTCTTCCTTCCCTTCTCCAATGAAGAATTCCAGAAAACAAGATCAGTCTCAAGACAGCTCTAAGCGAAACCAAGACCCGAAAAACAATAATGAAAGTAACAAAAAGGCTAAGAGTGGTGGAAATGCTGGGAGGCACCCATCCTACCGCGGAGTAAGAATGCGTCAGTGGGGCAAATGGGTGTCCGAAATCCGGCAACCAAAGAAGAAGTCAAGAATTTGGCTAGGAACTTTCCCAACACCGGAAATGGCGGCTCGAGCTCACGATGTAGCTGCCCTTACAATTAAAGGTCATTCAGCTCACCTTAATTTCCCTGAACTCGCTCATGAATTTCCACGTCCAGCTAGTTCATCTCCCAAAGATATTCAAGCTGCCGCTGCCCTAGCAGCTACCTTGAGCTGCAAGACAAGTCCAAAGGGCCGTGAAACCGAAGCTGAAGACGAGCTGATGCTTCCTCACTCCCCGGATAGTACTCTGGCATCTAATGAGACACAGGAGTATTCATTAAGCTCACCATTAAGAGATGATGGTGATGACACATTCATCGATTTGCCGGATATTTTGCAAGACCATCAGTTTGATGAGTTCTGTTACTTGTCATCATGGCAGCTGGTTGGAGCCGAGACTTCTGATATCGAATTTTGGCATCACGAGGAGCCTTCTGGGAATATACCATTCAAGTAGAAAACATCTATTAAATCTACAAGCCAGCACCGTGCTTAATTTCTGCAGAGGACAGAGACAGAAAAGTCAGTAAGTCCAGGTATGAATATATATATATATATATATATATATATATATATATATATATATATATATATATATAT